>Ga0181584_10001260_pt1 | contig 19121 bp, 18 predicted proteins | sample 071ome_30_FD_132462 | JGI IMG/M metagenome (GOLD analysis project Ga0181584, IMG submission 132462) | Coastal salt marsh microbial communities from the Groves Creek Marsh, Skidaway Island, Georgia - 071406AT metaG (megahit assembly) | ecosystem: Environmental > Aquatic > Marine > Intertidal... | reverse complement strand
TTAGGCTTGCCTCATGAGAATCGCGACCTGGAACGTCAACTCCATTCGAACCAGGAAAGCATTCGTCATTGATTTTCTGCACAACGCCGACATTGATGTCGTCCTCATGCAAGAAACAAAATGCCGAGACGATCAGTTTCCTCTCGAGGATTTTGAGAGTGCGGGTTATGAGGTCGCCCACTTTGGCCTGAACCAGTGGAATGGCGTCGGGATAGCATCCCGGCTTCCCCTCGAGGACATGGAGCAGGGGTTCCCCGGAATGCCAGGATTCACCAAGAACCCTGAGGAGGAACCTGCGACTGAGGCCCGTGCCATTTCCGCGACGGTGGACGGATTGCGCCTGTGTTCGGTCTATGTTCCCAACGGTCGCGCACTCGACGATCCACATTTGGATTACAAGCTCCGGTGGCTCGAGGCATTGGGGGAGCACTACCGCTCCTATCAAGACCAACCAGGCGCACTCCCGGTCGCCATCGGCGGAGACTTCAACGTCGCTCCCCTGGACTCCGACGTTGGGGACCCAGCCTTCTTGGTGCAAGGAACTACCCACACTTCGGATCTGGAGCGCACCGCTCTCCAGGATTTCTTGCACCGCGCTGGGCTACAGGACACGGTACGTCCACTTGTTCCCACCGGCTATACCTACTGGGATTACAAGCAGGGGAAGTTTCCGAAAGACCACGGGATGCGGATTGACTTCATCTTTGGCTCAGAAAACTTTGCCTCGCAGGTCACCCACGCATCCATCGAGCGTGACCAACGACAGGGTGATGGCCCCAGTGATCATGTTCCCGTGGTGGTCGAGGTGGGCGCAGAAGACGACTTCGATCGCCCGATGGTCTTCTAGACCGGAGCCAACAGGAAAGCCAAGCCCATCAGAATGGGCAGAGAGACCAGCGTTGTGAGAACCACGGAATCTCGGGCCAACGGTGTGGCCACACCATAGCGTTGGGAATAGTTGAACACGTTTTGTGCACTCGGTAGTGCCGCAAGAATCACCACCGTAAACAGCGCGTGTGGCTCCAGGGCAAAGACGAAAACCCCCAACAGCCAAGCAATCAAGGGCATGACCGTCAGCTTGATAATGGCTGCCACCGTGATTTCCGCCCGGTATTCCTGTGCTTCCCAGAGACGTTGGGAGGCCAACGAAAGACCCAATGCGAAGAGCAAGGTCGGTACCGCTGCCTGTCCGAGTAGCTCCAGAGGCTCGTGAACGATGTCGGGAAGCGTGATCTGCGACCACGAGACGAGGACGCCGAGCATGGAACCAATGATCAACGGGTTACGGATAGGCCCCGAGAGGATCCGACGAATGGAGAGTGACCCTTGGTGGCTGACATCCAGAATGGTCAGCGCAATGGGCGACATGACAATCAATTGAAACAACAGCACAGGCGCGGCAAGCGCTGGGTCACCCAAAATGTAGGCGGCTAAGGGCAAACCGATGTTGTTGGAGTTCACGTAGGAGGCGGCAAGCCCGCCGACGGTGAGCCTTCCTGAACCTCGCACCTTCGACAGCCGTGCGATGAGCACATACAGGACAAGAGCCAGAGTGGCTGCCAGCGCTGATACCGGCAGAAGAGCGGAGAACAGCACCCGAATATCCGCATCACCCAACACAATAAAAAGTAGCGCGGGCGAGAACACGAAGAACGCCGCCTTCGAGAGGACATCCAGAGCTGTGGGACCCAGAATCTTGCTGCGACCGGTCAGATATCCGGTGGCAACCACCAGTGTCACAATCGCGAATCCCACGAAAACATCGCTCACGAGGGAATAGTCTGCTCTATTTCTTACACCGGAGAGTCCACGCAATAAAGTTGCGCAGACTCCGAAAAAGACGCACCAGGATGGCGCACAAATCACCCATGCGCACCAAACCCCCGCTTTACACTGACCTCAACAGTCCAGGAGGTCGTTATGTCGATGGTGATGGAGCGCGCGACAACAGGTGGGCAGGACTTGGTCCAGCACTCGTCCTGGCTGCAGATCAAAGAGGCCTGTGTCACCCTGCAGGGGTTTCAGGCATCAGATGGACGCATCGCCGGCGCCAAGAACCACTCACGAGCTCGGAACGCTCTCAACAGACTGACCGAGGGAATTGCAGATCTCATTCCTCACTTCCCCCACGATGAGGACTACCTCGAGGCAGTAGTTGCTGATTGCCGGGCGTGGGAAGCAGCGGGCTTCGATGTCCCTGACTTCTACGAGTCGTTATCGCTCTTTCACCCCGAGCGCACTCGGGTGGATGGAACAGCACACCTCGTGGTTTTTCCCATGTACACACAGAACGGTTCCACGAATCGCTTTTTCGAAGCTGTTCTGTGCGAGACAATCTGGCCTGACTTTGTAGCCGGCTTAGAGTCAGGTTCCTACAGCAACGCCCTGTTCGTCCCGCTTCGATTCCTCGACTACACCCCCGGGTATGACACCAATTCTGCGGTTCTCTTTCCTGAGTCTGTAGCGGTCACACCTCGCGTCCCCGCGGGGTCACCCGAGGGAACCCCAGCCGCTTTGCCTGCCTTTACCTGGGGCGGAATCTTTGCCGACCGTGAGGCCGCGCGGTTCCGCTCCGTGGTCCGGCATGCGGTAGAGATCACCAAGTTGGATCTCCCCTCCGACGCTCAGGCACTCCTGGACGACCACGCGCTCAGCGAAAAAACTTTCGTGATGTGGGATCTCATTCACGATCGCACTCACATGCGAGGAGATCTTCCCTTCGACCCCTTCATGATCAAGCAAAGAATGCCCTTCTACCTCTACGGACTGGAGGAGCTGCGATGTGACCTAACAGCATTCCGCGAAGCGGTGTCGCTTCTTCGTGCGAAAAAAACCGATCCCCTGACTCGCCAGCACGCCCAGCTCGTTCTGTATGCCGTGGTCTTTGATCGCATCTTCCGCTTTCCCTTGACCGGAACCCGGGTACGCAACTACGACAGTGTGGCGGGTCAACTCTTGTTTGCGTGGCTTCACCAGCACCGAGTACTGCATTGGACAGATACCCAGCTCACGATCGGCTGGGATGCCATGCCCGATGTTGTTGTGGCGCTGTCAGACCGCATCAATGAGCTGTATTGGCGCAGCATCGACCGGCCCAAGATTGTGCACTGGCTGGCAGCTCACGAGCTGATCTCTGAGGTTTTGGCGCCTCACCCGGCGTCACACTTTCTCTCTGGCACTATCCCTCTCGAGGGGACGCCCGCAGAAATCACCGACCACGTTCACGATGACGAGTTCCCGTTGTCGATGTTCTATGAGGCCTTGGGCAAGAAACTGGGTCCCACTATTGCCGCCACCGCCGGCATCACGGGTCCTGTCGCACAGGCCTAAGAGAACTGTCAGGATGGTCCCGTGAGACTCCATGACCCGCACTGGCGAGGTTTCGCCAGCGACAACTATTCCGGAGTGCACCCTGAGGTTCTTCAGGCACTAGCGGAGGCCAACGAAGGTCACCAGGTGTCCTACGGTGAGGACGATTACACCACCCGGCTCACCGAGGTCATTCGTGAGCACTTTGGTCCACAGGCTGAGGTGTTTCCGGTCTTCAACGGAACCGGTGCAAACGTACTCTCTCTCACCGCAATGATGCCGCGCTGGGGTGCCGTGATTTGTAGCTCGCTGGCCCACATTCATACCGACGAAGGTGGGGCTCCGGAAAGAGTGTCCGGCCTCAAGCTCTACACCGTTGCCCACCATCAGGGAAAGATCACGCCGGAGGACATCGCCACAGAAGCGTTCGGATTTGGCGATGAGCACCGTGCGCAACCCGCCGTCGTCTCCATCACCCAAAGCTCCGAACTGGGCACTGTCTACACGCCAGCAGAAATCAAATCCATAGCGGACTATGCGCATGACAAGGGCATGCTCCTCCACATGGATGGGGCACGTCTCTGGAACGCAGCAGCAAGCCTCGGCCTCCCCTTCTCAGCTTTCACCACTGACGTCGGGGTTGATGTGGTGAGCCTGGGCGGTACCAAAAACGGTCTCATGGGTGTTGAGGCGATTGTGGTCATTAACCCTGGGGCTGTTGAGGGCCTGCTCTACCTGCGGAAAATGAGCATGCAACTCTCCAGCAAGATGCGTTTTGTGAGTGCCCAGTTACTGGCACTTTTTGAGGGCAACCTCGGCATCCGCTCGGCGACCCACTCCAACTCGATGGCGCGACAGTTGAGAGAAGCGCTGGAGGAGAGGATTAGCTCCGGAGCAATCTCGGGCCTCAGCTTTAGCGCCCCTACCCACGCCAACGCGGTTTTCGCGGTGCTGGATCCCGAGATCTCTGATCGGATTAGGACGAAATTTCGTTTCTACGATTGGGATCGCCAGGCGGGTGAAGTCCGCTGGATGTGTTCCTTTGACACCACCAGCTCGGACATCGAGGCTTTCGTCAACACGATTACAGCCGAGCTTCAGGCGTAGTTAGCACTTCCCCCGACAATATCGGAGAGCGGTTTGCGCACGCGGGGCCGCGCTTCTCTCTCTTGGAATTTCTCCGGGAGGTCAGCGGGGTCACCCAGAGAGCCGACCGCCATGATGGTGACCACTCGCTGAGTGGAATCGAGGCCGAGCTCGCGACCCAGAGTTTGAGCATCGAATCCGCTCATTTGGTGAACCATCAGACCCTGAGCTGTGGCCTGAACGCTGAAATGTGCCACGGCTTGACCGAGGTCATAGATTGCGTGGGACTGGGGTTTGCCCTCAGCATCAACGACGGAGGCAATGTTGGCAACAAGCGCACCCGCATGCTCTGCCCAGACCTGGTTTCCCGAGGCCATAGTCCCCACTATCGTCTGGAACGCATCATCACCGCGAAACCCCACGATAAAGCTCCAAGGTTGAGAGTTGCCCGACGACGGTGACCATCTGGCCGCCTCAAACGCTGGACCGAGACGGTTCTGGTCTAAAACCTCATCGCGGGCGAAGGCTCGAGGGCTCCAGCGCTGCTCGAGGACGTCGGCGAGCGTGAACTCGTGCGGGTCATGCTCGTGGCTCATTCTGTTCCTTTCGCGGGGTCACTCTGGAGTAAACAACTCAATGGCGGCATCTATTCCACCGAGAAGCGCTGAACCTGAAGACCCGAAGTGTCGTCAGCAAGATCTACTTTCACGGTGTCTCCGTCGCGAATTTCTCCAGAAAGCAGGGCCTTTGCCAGGCGGTCATCAATCTCTTTCTGCATCAGGCGACGCAATGGCCTCGCGCCATAGACCGGGTCATACCCGTTGTCAGCAAGCCATAAACGCGCGGCCGGAGTGACCGCGAGGTCGAGTCGCCGGTCGGCGAGACGGCTCTGTAGACGATCCACGGTGATCTCCACAATCTGTCCGAGATCCTCCGCTGTCAGCGTCGAGAACACGACGATGTCATCGAGGCGGTTCACAAACTCTGGTTTGAAAGCTCGACGGACTTCCTGATGAACAGCTTCTACCTTCTGCTCCCATGGCACACCCTCCTCGATGAGGAAGGCGGAACCGAGGTTCGACGTCAGAATCAGAATCGTATTGCGGAAGTCCACGGTTCGACCTTGACCATCGGTCAATCGACCGTCGTCCAGAACCTGCAGGAGGAGGTCGAACACCTCCGGGTGAGCCTTCTCGACTTCGTCGAGCAAAATCACGGAGTAGGGGCGCCGACGCACAGCTTCCGTGAGCTGACCACCCTGCTCATATCCGACATATCCCGGAGGGGCACCAATGAGGCGCGAGACGGAGAATTTCTCTCCGTACTCGCTCATATCGATTCGAACGAGAGCTTTCTCGTCATCGAACAGATAATCCGCAAGCGCCTTCGCGAGTTCAGTCTTTCCCACACCAGTGGGCCCGAGGAACATAAAGGACCCAGTCGGGCGACCAGGGTCGCTCAGGCCCGCGCGCGTGCGACGAACCGCTTCGCTGACGGCGCGAACAGCATCTTTTTGGCCGACTAGACGTCGCGCCAATTCACTTTCGAGGTGGAGAAGTCGCTCGGTTTCGCCCTGGGTGAGCTTGTCGACGGGAATGCCGGTCCACGCTGCCACCACCGCGGCAATGTCCTCATCAGTGACTTGGTCATTGACCATGCGGTCGTCACTGCGCTCAGCACTCTCTGCTGTCGCAATAGATTCCTCAATGCCGGGAATGACCTCGTAGTTGAGTTTGGACGCGGCTTGATAGTCACCCTCGCGCATCGCTCGATCTAACTCAATACGAGCATCGTTGAGTTGAGTCTTCAACTCACCCACATCCTGCAGGGACGCTTTCTCGGTAGCCCAACGCTGCTGCAGAGCTTCAAGTTCAGCACCCTTTGCTTCCAAGTCTTCGCGAAGCTTCTTCAGGCGCTCTTTAGACGCTTCGTCCTTTTCTTTCTTGAGGGCGAGCTCCTCAATGCGCATCCGATCGACGGTGCGACGAAGCTCATCGATTTCGACGGGTGATGACTCAATTTCCATCTTCAAGCGACTCGCTGCCTCGTCGATGAGGTCAATCGCTTTGTCTGGCAGCTGGCGAGCGGTGATGTATCGGTTGGAGAGCATTGCTGCCGCGACCAGAGCACTATCGGCGATGACCACCTTGTGGTGAGCTTCATAACGCTCTTTCAAGCCTCGAAGAATGGCGACGGTGTCTTCGACGCTGGGTTCTCCGACGAAAACCTGCTGGAAACGGCGCTCCAGTGCGGCGTCCTTCTCGATGTATTCCCGGTACTCGTTAAGTGTCGTGGCACCGATAAGTCGGAGCTCGCCGCGGGCGAGCATCGGCTTCAGCATGTTCGCTGCCGCGACCGAGCCCTCGCCACCACCGGCGCCCATCAGGGTGTGGAGCTCATCAACGAACGTGATGATCTCGCCTTCTGCGTCGTTGATCTCCTTGAGAACCGCCTTGAGTCGCTCCTCAAACTCTCCCCGATACTTAGCGCCTGCGACGATGGCCGAGAGGTCTAACGAAATCAATTGCTTACCCTTAAGAGAGTCCGCAACATCGCCGGCGACAATGCGCTGGGCCAGACCCTCGACCACAGCCGTCTTTCCCACACCGGGTTCACCGATCAGCACCGGGTTGTTTTTGGTCCGCCTGGTCAGAACCTGGGACACTCGACGAATCTCAGCGTCTCTCCCGATAACGGGGTCCAGTTTTCCTTCCCGAGCTATCTCGGTGAGGTTCACTCCATATTGCTCGAGGGCGCTTTCCTGACCCTGCGCTTGTTGTTGCTCTGCCATGGTGTCCCTCCTCTACTTCTCTAGCTTCTTTGCGGGCGGTGGGCTCCAGCCAAAGGGATTCCACACCACCATCTGGTTCTGTTTCTTCGCGCGCTCGCCTTGGCGCAAAGGAATGACATCTCCTTCTGCTCCGGCGGCAAATACTCGGCGACCCGATTTCTGCAGGAGCTCGTCCGCCAGAGTTGCTTCCAAGTCCCGCACTCTGCGTTGCAGACCATCGACCTGGGACTCAAGTTCCAGGATTCGCTTGATTCCTTCGAGGTTGAGGCCTTCAGCGCTGAGTCGGGAAATCTCGCGCAGTTGCACGACATCTTTCATCGAGTAGCGACGGGTGCGTCCAGCAGTGCGAGTGGGACTGACCAACCCCAAACGGTCATACTGGCGCAGTGTTTGCGGGTGCATTCCCGCGAGCTCCGCAGCGGCAGTGATGGCAAACAGTGGTGTTCTCTCGTCCATGTCCATGGTCTACACCCCCGCTCTTTTGAGAAGATCCTCTCGAGGGTTCTCCTTGGGAAGTGCCGACATCAGCTTCTCGAGGTGTCCCTGAGCCACCTTCGACAAGTGTGCGGGGACTGCCACCTGCAACTCCACTAGCAAATCACCGAGAGCTGCTCCCGCTCGAACGCCGTGGCCCTTGACTCTGAGGACTTTGCCGCTGGGGGTTCCCGCCGGCACCTTCACCTTCACGATCTCACCCTCGATGGTGGGCACTTCGATGGTCGCACCGAGCGTTGCCTCACCAAAGGTAATAGGGACCTCAAGACGAAGGTTGTCACCATCGCGACCAAAAATCTGGTGTTTGGGAACACCGACGGTAATGATCACATCGCCAGGTTTCCCGCCATCGGGGCTGGGGTGACCTTTTCCTCGGATGCGGATTTTCTGGCCGTCTTTCACCCCAGCAGGAACTCGAGCGGTGATCTTTTTCCCTCCCGGTCCCTCCAGTGAAATCTCTGTTCCCTTGAGGGCGGTGGGCAGCTCCAAGGTCACCCGGGAGATCACATCGCGGCCCTTGGTGGGCTCGCGATACCCCGAGAATCCGCCTTGCCCACCGCCGAACAACCCAGAGAACAGGTCGCCAAAATCAGCGCTCTGAGCACCACGAGGTGCGCCGCCGAACATTCCGCCGAAAACGTCATCGAACCCGCCTGGTCCACCACCCGCGGTGAACCGTGGACGGCCCGCCTGCATGGCACGAATCTGGTCGTACTCAGCGCGCTGCTGTTCATCCGAGAGCACCGAGTAGGCCTCAGAGATTTCCTTGAAGCGGGCTTCCGCGGCCGCATCGCCCGGATTGGAATCGGGGTGGAATTGTCGAGCCAGCGAACGATAGGTCTTCTTGATGTCTGACACGCTGGCATCTTTCGACACCCCGAGTACCTGATAGAAATCCTTTTCTAACCAATCCTGGCTCGCCATTACCCCACCTCCCTACTCGTCCGCTGGAACCTTCACCGCAACTTTGGCGGCACGGATGAGACGCTCACCGAGGGTGTATCCACCTTCGATGACCTCAGCAACTGTTTCCCCCTGCGCTCCCGCTTCAGGAATGCGCACCATGGCCTCGTGGACGGCAGGATCAAAGGCGTCTCCGACCTCACCCACCGGCTTGACGTCATAACGCTCAAAACTGGAGCGCAATTTTTGTGCCACCAGTTCCAGAGGTGTCCCCGCCAATCGCCGTGCGCTTCAGCACGATCCAGATCATCCATCACAGGAAGCAAAGACCGAATCACCTCAGCAATCACGATTTCTCGATTTGCTTGACGATCGCGCTCCACTCGCGTGCGGAAGTTCTGCAACTCGGCTTCGGCACGTGCGGCTCGGTCACGGTATTCCGCCACCAAATCACGCTCCGCTTCCTGAAGCAGGGCCATATCGTCCTCGGAGAGTTCGTCCGAGGCAGCATCTGCTGCCTCGGGACGGACATCTCCGGTTTCTGGATCGACACGACGCTTATCCGTGAACAGTGGCTCCTGGGGTTCCTCGTCCCCGCCGGGCTGAGGTTCTTTATCGCGTGCCATGAGACCTACTTCTTGTCGTTGGTGTCGTCGTCCACAACCTCGGCGTCAACGATGTCCTCGTCGTCGCTGGAATCCGCTGTCTGCTCACCCTCGGCTGCACCTGCCTCGGGCTCAGCCTGATACAGCGCCTCACCGAGTTTGGTCTGACTGACAGAGAGTGCCTCAACAGCCTTTTTCAGCGCGTCATCGTCCTCGCCAGCAAGAGCTGACTTCAGGGCGTCAACATCAGCCTGGACTTCGGACTTGACGTCCTCGGGCAGCTTCTCGTCGTTTTCCTTGAGGATCTTCTCGACGGAATAGACAAGCTGCTCGGCCTGGTTGCGCTCTTCAGCTGCCTCGCGGCGCTGCTTGTCTTCTGCAGCGTGCTCTTCAGCTTCACGGACCATGCGCTCAATGTCTTCCTTGGGCAACGAGGATCCGCCGGTGATGGTCATCGACTGTTCCTTGCCGGTTCCCTTGTCCTTAGCGGACACGTGAACAATTCCGTTTGCGTCGATGTCAAACGTGACCTCTACCTGCGGAATTCCCCGAGGAGCCGGTGCGATACCGGTGAGCTCAAAGGTTCCCAACGGTTTGTTGTCACGAGTGAACTCACGCTCACCCTGGAACACCTGGATCGACACCGAGGGCTGGTTGTCATCCGCCGTGGTGAAGGTTTCACTTCGCTTGGTGGGGATGGCGGTATTGCGCTCGATGAGCTTGGTCATGATGCCACCCTTGGTCTCGATGCCGAGGCTCAGGGGCGTGACGTCAATGAGGAGAACGTCTTTGCGCTCCCCCATCAACACACCGGCCTGCAGGGCTGCTCCCACGGCGACAACCTCATCCGGGTTGACGCTCTTGTTGGGCTCCTGGCCACCAGTGAGCTCAGTCACCAAGGCGGTGACCGCGGGCATCCTGGTGGATCCACCGACCAGCACGACGTGGGAAATGTCGGAAAGCTTGACGCCTGCCTCTTTGATCACGTCGTTGAAGGGCTGCTTGGTGCGCTCCAGAAGGTCTTTGGTGAGCTCCTCAAACTTGGCACGACTCAGTGACTCGTCCAGGTTGGCGGGACCGCTCTCCGTGAGCGACAAGTAGGGGAGCTGGATTTGAGTGCTCGACGAGGTCGAGAGCTCCTTCTTAGCCTGCTCCGCTGCTTCTTTGAGTCGCTGCTTCGCGATTTTGTCGTTGGACACATCAACACCGGTGGTCTCTTTGAACCTGGTGGCCAAGTAGTCCACGATGCGCTCGTCCCAGTCATCTCCACCGAGGCGGTTGTCACCGGCGGTGGCGCGAACCTGGATGGTGGAGAACTCGTCGTCCTTACCCACCTCGAGCAAGCTCACGTCAAAGGTTCCTCCACCGAGGTCAAAAACCAGAATGAGCTCGTCTTCTTTACCCTTGTCCAAACCGTAGGCGAGGGCTGCGGCCGTGGGCTCGTTGATGATGCGGAGAACATTGAGGCCCGCGATCTCACCAGCCTCTTTGGTGGCCTGACGCTCAGCGTCATTGAAGTAGGCGGGGACTGTGATGACCGCATCGGTCACGGACTCGCCAAGGTACTGCTCAGCATCGCGCTTGAGCTTCGCAAGAATACGTGCGGAAATTTCCTGCGGGGTGTACTTCTTGTCATCCACCTCCATGGACCAGTCAGTCCCCATGTGACGCTTGACGGACGAAATCGTCCGGTCCACGTTGGTCACTGCCTGGCGCTTGGCGGTCTCTCCGACAAGAATCTCGCCATCTTTCGTGTATGCCACGACGGAGGGAGTCGTACGAAGCCCCTCAGCGTTTGCAATAACGGTGGGCTCGCCGCCCTCCAGCGCGGACACCACCGAGTTGGTGGTTCCTAAGTCAATTCCTACTGCGCGTGCCATCTGGCCTGCTCCTTCACTGTCTGTCATGTCATCGAATCTGAGTCGATGTGACTCAATTTTGCAATATGAGTCGGCTCGTGTCAAGTTTTTCAGCCAAAATATGAGTCGAGACGGCTCATATTTGTCTTCGGCTCTCGAGTAGGGCGGAAATTTACCCAAAATTTGCCCGGGAGGACTACGGTTTTCTCATGACCAATGACGGTTCGCCGAAACCCGGCACCCCCTCCTACCTGACCTCTACCGACGCGTTGCCCGTGGTGGGCCTCGCCGGAAACGAAGGGAAGGACATTCCCCGCCGACGAGTGTGGTCGTGGGCGTTCTGGGACTGGGCCACCCAGCCCTTCAATACCGTTCTTCTGACGTTTGTGTGGGTCCCCAGCTACCTCACCAGCACCTTCTTCATAGATCCCGAGTTGGTCGGGACGGCAAGTGAGGAGGCTGCTTTAGGACAACTCGCCAGCAATCTTGGCTACGGCATTACTGCTGCCGGTCTCCTCATCGCTTTGCTCGCTCCAGTCTTGGGTCAAAGAGCAGATCGAACTGGTCGCCAAAAGTTCCAGTTGCTGCTCTTCACTATCCTCCTCATCGTCTCGCAGCTGGGGCTTGCCTCAGTTCAACCTGGCGCCGAATGGTTCTGGATTGGCGTCGCACTGATAGCAGTGGGAAGCATCTTCGGCGAAATTGCGGGTGTCAACTACAACGCCCTCCTGGTCTCAATCTCGACTCCAAAAACAGTCGGCAAGGTGTCGGGGTTGGGCTGGGGATTTGGATACCTCGGCGGCATCCTCGCACTAGCGCTTGTCGTCGGCCTGATCCTGGGGGGTGTGCTGGATGGCGAGGTGGCCTCAACATTCCAACTGGTCGCTCTGGGGTCCGCCATCTGGACCATAATTTTCGTCATCCCCATATTTCTCAACGTTCCCGAACCCCCCAAGCTGAGCGCAGTCGAGAAAGTGGGCTTTTGGCGCAGTTACGTGGAGCTGGGTCGCAGCATCGCCCGCCTCTACCGGGAATCCCGAGCAACCTTCTGGTTCCTGCTCGCTAGTGCCGTCTATCGCGATGGGCTCTCGGCAGTGTTCGTGTTCGGCTCGGTCATCGCCAGCATCGTTTTCGGATTCAGCTTCACCGACCTCGTCGTCTTTGGTATTGCCCTCAACCTTGTAGCGGGGATTTCCACCATCTTTGCGGGCCGCCTTGATGATCGCTTCGGACCCAAGAACGTGATTGTTATTTCGGTCTTCGGTCTCGTCGCCTGCACGTTGAGCGTGTTCTTCCTGGTCGACCTGGGAATCCCCATGTTTTGGGTAGCCGGGTTGATTTTGGCGATGTTTGTAGGGCCCGCGCAAGCGGCTTCTCGGTCCTTCCTCGCGCGGGTGACCCCCGCGGGCAAAGAGGGTGAGGTCTTTGGCCTTTATGCCACCACGGGCCGCGCTGCCGGCTGGATGGCCTCACTCGCATGGGGCGTGTTCATTGCGCTTGCCGGTAGCCAAACCCTCTTTGGGCTCCTGGGTATTGCTCTGGTCCTGCTCGCGGGGGGCATAATGTTGCTCTTCGTGAAGGCGCCCGCGCGCTAAGACGTCACCTGCCACCACTCGAAGAGCACCAGCACGACCACCGCACCGGCAACAAAGTTCAAACCCAAGAACCACTTCCAGCTGCGATTCGCTTTCCACGCATCCTGATCGCTCACGGACCACCACGGTGCGAGGGCGCCCACATAGAGCAATGCAACAGGCGCAATCAGGGGCAGTGGCCACGGGGTGACCAACACGACGAGGCCAGCGACCAGATAGAGCACGACGGCAAAGCGCACCGTGCCTTTAGCTCCAATCGCGGTGGCAATGGATCCGACTCCCGCCTCGCGGTCCGCCACCACGTCCTGGACGGCGCCAAAAGCGTGAGACGCCATCCCCCAGAAGAAGAAAGACGCGAGCAACGTGAGCGACAATCCCGTCAGCTCAGCACCGACAAGAGCCATGGCAAAGACCGCTGGCATCACAAAGTGCAGACTCGAGGTCACGGAGTCCACAAAGGGAATCTCCTTGAATCTAAAGTTCTTCGCGGAGTAGGCGACAACAAAGAACAGCGCCAAGGCGAGCACGCCAGTTGAGAGGAGGGACCCCCAGAGAATCAGGGGGACCAGAAAAGGCAGCGGAAGAAGCGTGGAGAGAAGCACCATCGGACGATGAAGCTCGGGGCCCAGCAGGGCGCCTTCCACGCCACCTTTGCGCGGGTTTCGAAGGTCCGACTCATAATCGAAGACATCATTGATGCCATACATCAAGACGTTGTAGGGGATGAGGAAAAACAGAGTCCCGACGACAAAAAGCGCATCAAACTGGCCAACGAAAAGGTAATAGGTCAGCCCAAAAGGGAACGCTGTGTTGACCCAGCTCAACGGTCGCGAGCTCACCACAAGCGTTCGCAGTCCGCTCACGAGCTCTCCGTGGGCCGGGGCTCGAGGACATGCCAGAGCGCTGGAATCATCATCAGTGCCGCCGCGGTATAGGCAAAGTCTTCAATCGGTGCAAGCCCGATCATCACTCCACTGAGCAGCTCTGAGTCATAGGCGACAAGTCCCGTCCCGATGATGGCGTTATCAAACACCGCCGTCAGAGTCATCATGACGACAACCGATATCACCCAGGGAAGTACGCGTGGAGCCACGCCTCGACCCAGCGCAGCACCCAGCACCAGCGCTGCTACCAGGAGGAAGGGAATATTGATCAGCCAGTAGGTCATGCGCTCCGCCTTGCCTCGAGAGCCTTCTTGGCCCACAGGTAGGAGACCAAGGTCGAGTATGTGAGCACCAACAGAAAGAAGAGTTCTTCGAGGGGTAGCTCAGGACCCAGGAGAACACCGGTCATCCAGGGTCCTGACCCTCGGAAGAACACTCCGGTGGCAATACCCACCATGTCCCAGATCAGGAAAAACACCACCGACACCGCGATAATCGCGGCGGAGCGCAGGATGGCCCCACCGAAGAACGCCAGCTTGTGTCGAAAGTCCAACAGACCGATCCCCACCAACGACGTCACCAACGCCACCAGGTAGAGAAAGGACATCACTCCTCCTAGGACACCGGCATCAGAGGTTCGGGAAGGGGTGCCGTCGACACGTCTCCTCGCACCCTCTTGACCAGCACCTCGGCACTGATCAAACACATCGGCAGGCCAATGCCCGGGATAGTGGAGCTTCCTGCGTAGTAGAGGCCCTGCACCTTCTTCGAGACATTGCCCGAACGGAACAGTGCGCTCTGCATGAGCGTGTGAGCAGGTCCCAAGGCGGTGCCCATCCAGGCGTTCAGGTCAGCCTGGAAGTCTGCAGGTCCCACACTTCGCCGGACCACAATGCGCTCCGCGAGGTCACTCGCGCCACTCCACTGAGAGATTTGCTCGATGGCGCGATCTGCGATCGCCTCGACCTCCTTGTCGCCGGAGCCGTCAATTCCGCCGTGGCCCAAGCTGACATCGGCCGGCATCGGGACCAAGACAAAGATGTTGGTGTGGCCCTTGGGAGCAACCCCACTGTCAGTGGCACTGGGCTTACAAACATAAAGTGACGCAGGGTTTGGCACGGTGGGCTTGTCGGCAAAAATCTTGGAGAAGTTATCGTCCCAGTCCTCCGTGAAGAAGAGCGTGTGGTGGAGCAACTGGGGAACCTCTCCCTTCACCCCGAGATAGAGGAGGACGGCACTGGGTCCCGCAATCTTCTTGTCCCAGTAGGACTGCGGGTAAGTCTGGAGCTCCGTGGGAAGAAGTTTCGTCTCGCTGTGGTGAAGATCCGTCGTCGAGACCACAAAGTCAGCCTCAAGAGTGTTAGCAACACCGTGGGAATCCTCATAGGTCACGCCAGTTGCGTGAGCCTTGCCTGATCTTTTCTCCGTGGTGATGGCAGAAACCCGGGCTTGGGTGAGCACGGTAACACCGTGATCTTCGATCACGGTGCGCATCGAATCGATCACTCGAGTGAACCCACCCTCGGCGTAGAGCACCCCATCTTCGAGGTCGAGGTAGGACATTAGGTGGAACATGCTGGGAGCAATGTAGGGGGAGGACCCCAAGAACACGGCGGGGTATCCCAAGAGTTGCTGAATCTTGGGATTCTTCGTGTGACGCTTCGCGAACGTCATGATGGGCGTCGTCAGCAAGCGGAACAATGTCCCAACGCGCTTCAAGACTGCGGGTACTAGCAGGGTGCGCAAACTCTGGAAAGACGTATACAAGAAATACTCTTTGGCAATCTCATAGGTTTCTTTGGCCGAGTCGAGGTACTTCTCCATCGTGGCCCTGGATCCAGGCTCAATTTCCTCCAAGAGGGCGAGATTGTCTTCACGACTGGCGCGAACATCAATAATCTCGGCTTTCTGGCCACCCTGGGGCTCAAAGTAGACGCGGTAACCAGGGTCCAGCTTGGTGAGCGTCAAATGCTCATCCGCTGAGGTGCCCATCAGTTTGTACCAGTGATCAAAAACCTCGGGCATCAAATACCAGGACGGCCCGGTGTCAAAACGGAACCCGTCCTTCTCCCACAAACCGGCTCGACCACCCAAGCGAGCATGCGCCTCGACAAGAGTCACCTGGTAACCATCCCGGGCCAACAGGCCAGCGGTGGCAATTCCGCCGATTCCACCGCCGACAACGACAACAGACTTAGACACGAGGAGCCTTTCTCAAACTGCGAGGAGCGGAGGGAACGTAACCGGTAAGGACGCGCACGGCAAGAACCGCTTTCGTCACGTCAGGAACACTAATCCGTGAAGTTTGGAGAACGGTGGCAGGAGTCTTCCGAATCCGCTCACCGAGAGCTTCAAACAACACGTGTGCCAGAGCGACAGCGCGCCGGGCGCTAGTCGGAAGAAGGGGAAGCGCTGCGGCTGAGCCGGCAAGGTCGCGGTCAATGTCGTCCAGGAGTCGATGCTTAGTGTCCTCATCGAGTTCTTCCACGGAGACTCCAGGGAAGTAACTTCGTCCCAGTGCTTGAACATCCGCGCCGAGGTCTCGCAAAAAGTTGACCTTCTGGAAGGCGGCACCCAAGGCCCGAGCGCCCTTCACCATGACCTCACGATCAGTCTCTGACACCTCTTGGCCCTCCAGGAAGGCTTCCAAGCACATCAAGCCGACAACTTCGGCTGATCCGTAGACATACTCGTCAAAGGTTTCGGGTGTGTGTTCGGTGTGGGTGAGATCCATGCGCATCGAATGAAAGAACGGACGAGTGAGCTCGGCGGTCACACCGACTTGTCGAGCCGAGATCGCAAAGGCATGCACAATCAAGTTGGTGCTGTAGCCAACCTGGAGTGCCCGCTCAGTGTCAGCTTCGAGCGCATCGAGCATGGCACCCGCCTCGGCGGTGGGAACACCCGCTTCAGCCGCGACCCCGTCAACAATTTCATCCGCCAGTCGCACCAGTGCATAGAGATTGCCGATGTGAGTGCGAACCCGAGGCTCCAGGAGCCTGGAGGCAAGACCGAACGAGGTGGAATAGCGCTTGATCACTCCCTGGGAGGTCTCCTGGGCTACCCGAGTGTAGAGATCAATCCGGGTATCTAACTCAACCGCCACAGTGGGGTCCTTCCCGAGGGATATTTCCATGCCTTTTGGCTAGGCTGTGCTGGTCGCACTAAGGCGACAACCACAAGTTATTACCCTTGCACAGTAGCGCGAGTAGACGATGAAAACCTCTGAGCTGGTCATCCTCCTGGACGAGGACGGTGCTGAGATCGGCACAGCCGACAAAGCCACCGTCCACACCACGGAGACACCTCTTCATCTGGCCTTCTCGTGTCACATCTTCAACGAAGCAGGGCACGTACTCATCACCCGGAGAGCCCTCTCCAAGAAAACGTGGCCGGGGGTGTGGACCAATTCGGCCTGCGGTCACCCTGGTCCTGGCGAATCCATGGAAGATGCCATTCGACGCAGAGCCCAGCACGAGTTGGGTCTGGAACTCCATGACATCGCTGAAGCGCTCCCAGACTTTCGGTACCGGGCTGTGGACGCCTCAGGAATCGTTGAGAACGAAATCTGTCCCGTCTTTGTGGCTCGCGCGACGGCAGATCCTTCGCCCCTGGGGGAGGAAGTGTGCGAGTGGCAATGGGTCGACCCCGGCGCTCTCCACAGCTCCGTCCATAACACCCCGTTTGCCTTTAGCCCCTGGCTGGTGGACCAGATGGAGCAGTGGGGTGAGCCTTATGGCTTAGAGACGTCCGTGCGGTGAAAGTTCTTAGACGAGCGTGACGCGGTGGGGCCTCGCTGGCCCTGGTAGCGACTGCCGTACTTCTCTGAACCGTAGGGGTGATCAGCCGGGGAGGTGAGGCGGAAGAAACACAGCTGCCCGATCTTCATCCCCGGCCACAACGTAATGGGGAGCGTTGCCACATTCGAGAGCTCAAGAGTGACGTGACCAGAGAAACCTGGGTCAATGAAGCCTGCGGTGGAGTGGGTGAGCAGACCTAGGCGCCCCAGAGAGCTCTTCCCCTCAAGGCGAGCCGCGACGTCGTCCGGCAAGCTCACTACTTCAAACGTTGCACCCAAGACAAACTCTCCGGGGTGAAGAACAAACGCTTCTGTGGAATCCACCTCGACAAGCCTCGTCAAATCGGGCTGGTCCATCGCGGGATCAATGTGTTGATACTTGTGGTTATCAAACAGGCGGAAAAAACGGTCCAAGCGAACATCAACGCTCGAGGGTTGGACCATATCGAGGTCCAAGGGGTCTAAGCCAATTCGGCCGGAGTCAAGCTCGCTACGAATATCGCGGTCTGAGAGAAGCACCAGACCAGACTAGTAGACTCATCAATCAGCCTCAGAGTCGGCGTTGCGAGTGTAGTTCAATGGTAGAACTTCAGCTTCCCAAGCTGATGGCGCGGGTTCGATTCCCGTCACTCGCTCTCAGATTAAGCGGTTTGTGCCGCGGTCCTCAGCGAGGAACCGCACCACATTCTCATCCACGATGATGTCCGATGGCGTCAGTGGTCTTTTCAGGTAGAGACCGTCCAGGCTGGTCAGTCGACTAAACGCCACATAGGTCTGGCCCGGGGCAAAAGCTCTCGGACCCAAGTCGATGACGGCAGCATCCAAGGTCTTTCCCTGAGCTTTGTGAATCGTGACTGCCCACGCTAATCGCAGGGGGAATTGAGTAAATTCTGCGACGACGTCCTGAGTTAACGTCTTGGTAGAGCTCTGGTACTCGTACTTGACCTTTTCCCACGTCACCGGCTCGACCAGCACACTCTCCCCGTCGACATCGACGGTAACTGTGTCCGTGATTTTCACTACGGTGCCGAGCGTTCCATTGACAAACCGTGGGCCATCGGTTCCTTGAGTGTCATTGCGCAGGAACATCACCCTCGCACCGGGCTTCAGCACGAGTTCTTCGTCAGCAGGATAAGCACTGGTTGAGCCAAAGTCGCCCTCGATTGCGGCCTGAGCTATTTTGCCCTTGCCGGGAAGTCTCTCCAGTGCCAAAGAATTGATTCTGGTGACCGCCTGATTGGTGGTGGCCAAGGTAATCAGTTCGGGATCCTCTGGCTCACGCATTCCCTGCTCGTTGAGCATCCGCCCCATGTCAGGATCCATGCGCCCTTCCCGCAACGCATTGAGGACGGCTCGAAACTCGGAGTCGGCTTGACGGTGGATGGTATCCAGCTCGTAGGTGTCCATCTCGGTCTCCCGCCACGCGGCGGCGTCGAAGAACCAGGGGGATCGGTAGTGGTCCTGGTAATACGCCTTCTCGGCTTGCCCCGACACCACCGGTGCTAGCTGGAACGGATCGCCGAACATGATGAGTTGAATTCCACCAAAGGGCGTATTCTTTCGACGTTTCGCCTGGCGGAGGCGTCGATCCATGGCGTCGAGAACATCGGCAGAAACCATGGACACCTCATCGATGACCAAGGCGTCGAGGTTTGCCAGGACAGCGAGAGATTCTTTCGGGATGAACCCGAGCTCTCTGGCTCCAATAATCCCAATCGGCAATCTCAACAGGGAGTGAATCGTCTGCCCTCCCACAGCGAGAGCGGCTACCCCGGTGGGTGCACACACCGCAACG
>Ga0181584_10001249_pt1 | contig 19173 bp, 14 predicted proteins | sample 071ome_30_FD_132462 | JGI IMG/M metagenome (GOLD analysis project Ga0181584, IMG submission 132462) | Coastal salt marsh microbial communities from the Groves Creek Marsh, Skidaway Island, Georgia - 071406AT metaG (megahit assembly) | ecosystem: Environmental > Aquatic > Marine > Intertidal... | reverse complement strand
GAGAGACGCGGGAGAGACGCGGGAGAGACGCGGGAGAGAGACGAGAGACGCATGGCGGCACGGAGCAGCAGCAGCCTGCGACGGGGCCATATCCTGCTGCTGCGTAGTTTGGATTTGGACCTCGGGCTGGCGAGCCTGGTGTCGTCCAGAGGGGTGGAGACGTCCAGAGGTCTCTCATCATCCAGTGGTGCCTCGTCGACGATGAGCGGGGCGTCTTCATCGTCATCGTCATCGTCATCGTCATCCAGATGGACGTCATCCAGCGCTGCTGGGTCATCGCGGACGGCACCAGGCCATTCTTCTTCGCTGTTGCGTTCCCTTGTGCTGTTGGAGCATGACATTGCCCAGTCCTGTGCGTTCTTCCGGGAAGGTCTGGGGGCGAACGTGGCGCTGGCCACCGAGGGATGGGCAGAGATCGAAGTGGGCGTGGACAGCGATGACGGGGTCGGGCGAGCGCGAGAGGACGGGGACCGTGCCTGCGTGGTGAGGCTGCACTTGAAGCGGCGGGCAGCTGCAGACGCGGGCGACGGCACGCGAATAGAAGAAACCGTAGGAGAACAAGACGAAGGAGCAGAAGTGGAAGGGAGCGGGGTTGTGCGGACCGGCCATCCGAGTTCGATGCTCGTGTTCCGGGTGCGCGACGTGCAGGCGTGCCTGGTGAAGATGATGGCCCACGGTGGGGCGATGGACGGGCGGATCGAGTACGGGCTGGACGGGACGACGCAGGCTGGCGTGTACACACCGGGGGGTACGCTGCTCGGGCTCGTATCCCGATAGCCTATCGTACCGCGCGCACCGTACACTGCTGAAATTCAAGTTTTAAGGGCTCGAACGAACCGATAGCCGTACGGACATCGTACACGCAGAGTTTTCGTGAGTGAGTCCAGGGCACGGGCTCGGGGCCAAGAGACAGACAAGACAGACAGAGAGAGACAGAGAGAGGCGGGTGGGTGTCTCGGATTCGGAAATCGGAGAATGGCGGTGAGCTACATCACCGTCGTGGACGACGGCCTGGCCCTGTCCTATGCGGTGTTGGCGGTCGCCGCGCTAATCCAGCTCGCTCGGATCCATCTCCGCCTGCCGCATGTTACCTGGACGACGCAGAAGGTGTTTCAGTGTCTGATTATCGTGACGGCGTCGTTGCGGGCGGCGGTGTTTGCGTGTCGGTCAGAGGTCGAGGAGGCGGTGCGGGAGGCGTATCCGTTTATGTACGAGGTGTTATTGGACGGACCGGGGCTGCTGTTTTTCAGCACGTTTACTCTGCTGATTCTGTTCTGGGCGGAGATTTACTATCAGGCGACGGTGACGAGTCGGCTGGGCGAGGGCGGGGAGGACGGCGGGGCGGGGCGGGAGGCGAATCCCCCGCAGAAACGGTGCGTCGTTGGTCGTTGGTCGTTGGTTGCGAGGTGCATTTTCTCGTGTTGATTGGACTGACGACGCTGCTCACTCGCGGTCCTTTCTCCTTCTCCTCTGTAGGGTGTTTCTGCTGGCCAATGTCGTTGCGTACGCTGCGTTTGTTGGCATCGCCTGGCGGCAAACCGCCGCGGACGGCGACGCGGAGCCTCCGGCGCCGGCGCCGGCGCCGGAATCTTCGCCCTCGGCATCCCCACCTGCCTCGCCTTCATCATCATCACCCTTCCTCCTCCTCACGCTCTTTGCGCTCCTGGCCGTTGTGACTGCCTACCTCTTCCTGCTCTACGGCGCGCGCCTCTTCATGCTGCTCCGACGCTTCCCCATCGATTCTCGCGGGCGGCGGTCAAAGCTCCTCGAGATTGGTCTGATCACGTCGATCGCGTGCGTGTGCTTTACGGCGCGGGCGGTGCTGCTGGTGCAGGCGGCGGTCGACGCGGATGGGCGGTTCGGCGGGCTGGACGTGATGTCCCATCCGGTTTTGAATGGGGTGTACTATATGGTGTGCGAGGTGCTGCCGCTGGGACTGGTGATGTGGATACTGAGGAAGCTGCCGCCGAAGAAAGAGCGACGGGTCGGGGTGGGCAGGGTGCGCGTGGGCGGTGCGACGAGCGGCGAGCGGGAGCGGGAGCGGGAACGGGATCACGAACAGGAACGAACTCGGGAGGGCGATGACGTGGATGACGTGGATGACGTGGATGACGATGACGATGACGATGTCGATGTGGAGTCTGCCGGGGCGTTTGCGGGTCCGGATGTGGAAGAGCCGCTGTTGAGTTGATTGCAACGGGGTTCTTTCTTCGCTTAAGCGATAGCAAGCTTGCTAAAAAACTTCTCGTAAAACACGTATCGTACCGCATCGAAGACACCATCAAACAGTCGTGATCGGAACGATCAGACCGCGTGCGAACCAAACGAACCAAACGAACCAAACGAACCAAACGACACCGGGACCGGTGGAAAACTCAACTTGGCAGAGCCCAGAAACGCCATGGCGACCACCACCACGAGTCACAGAGCTCCCGGCACGTGCCCGCTCTCGCTCTCCAACACGTCCAGATCACCATGGATGCATAGACCACCACCACACAGCGTCTTTGATCGACCCGCGCCCTCCTCCTCCTCCTCCTCCTCCTCCTCCCAGGTCTCGTCAGCCGCTCGCACCCGCGCTCGCACCCGCACTCGCGCACAGTGGCTGGAGAACTCGGCCCAAGTCGACGTTCCCACGTCCCTGGAAACCGCGTGGGTGCTGTGGGAGGATCGGGAGCGCATACCGCAGTGGATGCCGTGGATAACGTCCGTGGTGATTCAGGACGACGACGAGTCGCTGTCCAAGTGGACGCTCTCGACGCACCAGTTCAATCGCGACTGGGAGTTCTCGTGGCTGGCCAAGAACATGACGCCGCTGAAGTTCCAGAAGATTCACTGGCGGTCTGTTCCAGGAAGCGTGAGCGGAAGCCTGGGCGGCGGGCTGGAGATACAGAACCAGGGGCAGATCCGGTTTGTGCGGAAGAACGACGGGAGCTGCGCCGTCAAGTTGACGATCAGTTACGAGGTGCCCAATGCGCTGGCACCCTTTGCGAACTTGCTCACGCCTGTCGTCGAAGGGATCCTGCAGGCCGATATGGCGAGGTTCCGGGAGTACGCAGTCAAGGCGCAGGAAGAGAAAGAGACGACGACTTGAAGGCTGGCCTGTAAAACTCGGATCGAAAAAAAACGATGTCAGTCATCACGAGGGCGATACGGAGCGCGGCCTTGGGTCGTGGGCTGTGCGAGGCACTACACGCGGACGTCTCGTGGTCCGTACGCGCGGCGATGAGCGCCGTGGACGCGTCCAGTCTCGCGGCGTCGTGCATTCAAAGAAACGAGCGAGGGAATCGGCGGTTCAGCGCCGGCGACAATTCTGCCCCGTCGACGTCAGAGAGAGCGTCGACCACCACGTTTCGGACGGGCACGTTGGCCGTGAAAGTGGGTATGACGCAGGAATTCGACCACCACGGCCAGCGGATTCCCCTCACCGTCCTGTGGCTGGACGACGTGCAGGTCACCCAAATCAAGCCGTACTCTGCCACGGCCTCGTCCTTACAGCTCGGCATCGGCTCGAAACGCCGGAAACAGATTCCCGCGTCGCTCGCCGGACACTTTGACGCCGCTGGCGTCCCGTACAAGCGCAAGACGAAAGAGTTCCGTGTGTCCAACGACGCCATCCTCCCGGTGGGGCACACCATCAGCGCGAGCCACTTTGTTCCCGGGCAGTACGTGGACGTCAGTGGCACGTCGATCGGAAAGGGCTTCCAGGGCGTCATGAAGCGGTGGGGCTTTGCGGGACAGCCGGCGAGCCACGGCAATTCGTTGGCCCACCGGAAGGGGGGGTCGACTGGGCAGTGCCAAGATCCCGGTAAGGTGTTCAAGGGGAAGAAGATGGCGGGGCGGATGGGCGGGGTGCGTGCGACGACGATGGCGTGTCTCGTGTGGCGGGTGGACGTCGACCGAGGGCTCGTATACGTGAAAGGGCAGGTGCCCGGGCATAAGGGGAACTTCGTCGAGGTGCGGGACTCGATGAAGGAGGGTGGTGGGGTGAACCGCGGGGTACAGTTGCCGGTTCCGACCGGAGCGTTGGAGGGCGGGGTGTTTGTCGCGGGACGGCCCGCGGCGAATCCCTTCGATTGATTGATGATGATCAATCGCACAACCTCGTGCATGACGTCACTGATCAGCGATCGCAACTCAATTCTGTCTCGTAAGAAATATCCGATCTTTCGCGGCCGCGGGGCTCGCCGTCTCTCTCTCGCGCGTCCCCGAGTTCAAATTTCTTTCGGGGGAGCAAGCGACGCGCCACCCACCGACGACACAACGAACACTGTATATATAATTTTCGGAAGGAAAACGCAAGCATGGTCGTACTGACCCTGTCGTCGTTGTGTGTCAACGCGTCGAGGCCATCCTCGACGGGCATCCAGTCATCCGCTCGCTTTGGAATTTCTCGTCACGTGGTTCGCGCTGCCGCGCCTGCTGCCGAGGGTGCGTTCGTTGTGGCCAGACGACAGACGACAGACGACGGCGCCTCGCTCTCGGCGCCGTCGTCGACGAGAACTGGTCCCGCATGCACCTTGATTCGACAACTGCCGCTCACCACACACGCCCGAACACCACCCTCGACGTACCAGGCAAGGCCATGTTCCAGGCCGACCTGTCGCTCGAGGAGCAGGACCCGGAGGTTGCAAGCCTGATCAAGAACGAGAAGTCGCGTCAGGTCCGTGGACTGGAGCTGATCGCGTCTGAGAACTTTACGTCGACGGCGGTGATGACTGCCGTGGGGTCGTGCATGACCAATAAGTACTCGGAGGGACTTCCGGGGGCTCGCTACTACGGCGGTAACGAGTACATCGACCAGTGCGAGCGCCTCTGCCAGAGCAGGGCGCTGGAGGCCTTCCGCCTGGACCCCGCGGCATGGGGTGTCAACGTTCAGACGCTCTCCGGCTCCCCGGCGAACTTTGCCGTCTACACGGCGCTGTTGAACCCGCACGATCGCATCATGGGTCTGGATCTGCCGCATGGAGGGCATCTGACGCACGGGTTTATGACGCCGAAGCGTCGCGTGTCGGCGACGTCGGTGTACTTCGAGTCCATGCCGTACAGGCTGGACGAGTCCACGGGACTGGTCGACTATGACGCGCTCGAGAAGTCTGCGACGCTGTTCAGGCCCAGGTTGATCATCGCGGGGGCGTCTGCGTACTCGCGTGACTTTGACTTTGCGCGCATGCGACAGATTGCCGACTCGGTCGGGGCGTATCTTATGGCGGACATGGCGCATATCTCCGGGCTCGTGGCCGCGGGGCTGGTGAAGAACCCGTTCGAGTATGCGGATATTGTCACGACGACGACGCACAAGTCGCTGCGTGGGCCTCGCGGTGGGATGATTTTCTACAAGAAGGACTTGGAGTCGGCGATCAACCAGGCAGTCTTCCCGGGCCTGCAGGGTGGACCGCACAACCACACGATCGCGGGACTTGCGGTGGCGCTCAAGGCGGCCACGCAGCCGGAGTTTGTCGAGTACCAGAAACAGGTGATCTCGAACGCGCAGGCGCTGTCGAACAAGCTGGTCGGGCTCGGGTACACGATCGTCAGCGGCGGGACCGACAACCACCTCATCCTGGTCGACCTCAAACCGTCGGGGATCGACGGCGCGAGGGTGCAGACGGTGTTGGATCTTGTGAGCATTACGCTGAACAAGAACAGCGTCCCGGGAGACAAGTCGGCGATCGTGCCGGGCGGTATTCGTGTGGGGACCCCGGCGCTGACGACGCGCGGGTTCAAGGAGGACGACTTCGAGCAGGTCGCGGTGTTCATCGATCGGGCCGTGCAGATTGCGAAGGATATCAAGGCCAACACACCGGGCGAGGCAAAGCTGAAGGACTTTGTCGCGTTTGCAAACACGGAGGGGCCGGGCAGAGCGGACGTGCAGGCGCTGAGGAAGGAGGTCGAGGCCTACGCCGAGGCGTTCCCGATGCCCGGCGTTGATCCCCGCTAAGGGCTCTGGATGCGTCTGTCTGTATGGTTGGAGATGATTTCCCTTTGAATTCAAATCACGCACCTCTTTGCGATGTTGACTGACCAATAACACGACACCACCACCGCCTCGATAAATAAATGATTTCCACGTCGTGGAGGACGACGCTGGCGGCCGCGCGGGCAGGCCGACTCGGGCGCCTGTTCAAATTCAAACGTGGTGGCATCGTCAGAACGTGCGCGACGATCGACCAACCCCGTTCGGGTCGGCTCGATCGCTTACGTTCTGGCATTGCCTTCGAGCTCCAGCGCGGCTGCCAGAACTACCCCGGCCAGACCATGCTGTTCTCTGACTTTCTCGTGGGAGAACTGCGGCAGATTGTCTGCGACGACGGCACCGAGGTCGACCCGTTGCTTGCGAGCGCCCGGGACTACGGCCGGTGGGACTGCGCTCGGCGGCGAGCCTTCCTCGCGAGCGTCGAGGCGCACCTCGATGCGAGCAACGGGGCCAGCGACGCCAAGAACCGCCACCACTACTACCCGTTTGTCGTCGACACCGAGACGACGGGGTTTTCGACGAGCACGTCGCACGTGGTGGAGCTGTGTGTGCTGGATCTCCTAACCGGGGCGAACTATCTGCGTCGCGTGCGTCTTCCTAGCGACGTGCAAATGCATCCGGGCGCAGAGGCCGTCACGGGGATCAGCTCGCACGACCTGCGGAGTCACGACCTGCCCACGTTTGACACGGCGATGGCGGGCGCGCTCGAGTTTATATTCGAACGAGTGCGAGACGACCAGACGCCGCTGCTCGTGGGACACAATATTCTCAAGTACGACGTGCGGCTGTTGCGGAACCGGATGCTGGACTACGGGATGACGGCCGAGGTGCAGCAGCTGGACACGGCCTTTCGGTTCTTCGACACGCTCGCGTACGCCAAAGCTGCCGCAGACGTGGGCGCGGATTCCAACAAGCTGACTGACTTGTATCGGGCATGCGTGGGCAGCGAGCCAAAAAACGCGCACAGCAGTCTCGGGGACGTCGTGATGACGCGCGAGGTGCTGGCCAGGCTGGCGGGCTTCGGCGGGGACGGCGCGCGGGACTGGGAGGCGTTTTTCGGGTCGCGGGTGCGCGATTGGGTGGTGAAGAGCACGGGTCCGGGCACGAGTCTGAGTGCAACGCGGGGGACGGCGAAGCAGAGGGCGACGACGGCAACGACGCCAACGTCGGCGGCCATGTCGCCGTCCGAGCTGCTCGACATCGCCTCATCCGAGTCTCCCGGGCTGCCCGGGTTGCGCGATACGTATCGGGACGGCAGCGAGATATTCCGAGGCGACGATGGGGATGAGGACGGCCCGACGACCGCGTCCAGCAGCATCTCGCTGTCCACGCCGCTCAGGGAGCTCGGTGTCGCCTTCACGCCAACCGAGAGCAAATTGATGGCCCAGATGCGGCTCGAGACGGTGCGGGACGTGCTGTACGTGTTTCCGAGAGGCTATCTTGTCGCGAGCGTGGGCGCGTTTCCGGTCGCCACTGCAGGCGGCCAGGAAGACGGCCGGGCAGACGGCCAGGCAGACGGCGAGGTCGACCAGTCGATCGTCCTCCCCGTGCACCTGGACGCGCTCAAGGTCTATCGAGGCAAGTTTCACGTGCTGAACGCGCAGTTCCGATGCCTCGACTACGACGACCTGCTCGCCGGGACGCACCTGCAGACGATGCACCGGAACCCCGTCATCCACCTGCAGGTCTTTCGGAAGGGGCGCTCGGCCGCGTGGGCCATCATGAACGAGGAAAAGCGGATCCGGGGCTTTGGGAGCATTTTCGCGCTCTCCGGTCAGGTGAAACTCTCTACGGATAAAGAGGGCAACCGGAAGTTCGTCCTCAAGGAGGCCAGCCTCGAGCTCTTCGACCTCAACGCCCTCTCGCGGCTGCCGCGGCACGCCGAGTACCTCCAGCCGATCTATCCCCAGAAGAGCAAGGCCACGTCGCAGAGCGTCTCGCAGATTGTGTCCAAGGTACTGGAAAGGGTCGAAACGACGCGTCTGATCAACCCGATCCCGGCCGAGATCCGCGGGGCGCACGGCATTGCCAGCTACGCCGCGTCCATCATCGATATCCACCGGCCGCAGTCCGCGGCCTCCTACAAGCATTCACGCTCCAGCCTCGCGTTCCACGAGCTGTTCTTCATGCAGCTCCGCCTCTTGTGTCGTTCCAGGAAGGGTCGCGGCGACGACGCCGGGTCTTGCGGGACCCCCGCAGTCGAGGTCGGGGTCGAGGTCGAGGTCGACGGGGCGGGGGGGTCCCTGGACTTCGGTCCACAGGCGGCGGCGATCGGATCTCTCGCTTTTCCCCTGACTGGAGACCAGAAGCGGGCCCTAGAGTCTATCAACGAGCTGATGAACGCCGGCACGTCGGCTTCGATCCTCCTCCAGGGCGATGTGGGCTGCGGAAAGACCATCGTGGCCCTGCTGGCGGCACACGCCATGTCGTCCAACGGCAAGCAGGTGGCATTCATGGCTCCGACCGAGGTACTGGCCGAGCAGCACATCAAGTCCCTGGAGGCCTTTTGTGCGTCCATGCCCGCGGGCGAGCGCCGGCCGACGTACGCCCTCCTCACGGGTTCTACCAAGCAGGCCGAGCGGCGCGTCCTCCTCGAGCGACTCGTTTCGGGCGAGCTGGACATCCTCGTCGGCACGCATGCGCTCATATCCGCGCCTGTTCAGTTCCGAGATCTCGGGCTGGCCATCGTCGACGAACAGCACAAGTTTGGCGTCGAGCAGCGCGCCGCCCTCCTCTCCAAGGCCGCGCCCGCCCCACATATGCTCAACATGTCGGCCACACCCATCCCCAGGTCGCTTGCACTCGTTCTGTACGGCGAGATGGAGCTCATCGAGATCCAAGAGTTGCCTCCGGGCCGAACGCCCGTCGCCACCACCGTCTGGATCGAGGACGCTGGCGGCGACGAAAGGGACGCCGCCGACGCTGGCGGCGACGATCCGGACGCCGGGGGGTCCCTTTCGTCCCCTACCGTCGCAACCACGACCAGGGCGAGGCTCGCCCAAGCCATCAAGACGGAGATCGACGCCGGCGGCAAGTGCTTCATCGTCTGCCCGCTCATCGACAAGGGAGCGAACGACGAGAGCAGCGTGCGCACGGCGGTAACAGAGAAGGAGCGGTTATGTGCGACTGACGACTTTGCCGGAGTCGCCGACACGGTCGGGCTCCTGCACGGCCGCATGAGTTCTGCCGAGAAGGAGCAGATCCTCAGCGACTTTGCCGACCCCAAAGGGACCGTCAAGGTGCTCATCTCGACGACCGTCGTCGAGGTGGGCGTCAACGTGCCAGACGCAAGCCTCATGATCATCGAGCACGCCGAACGCTTCGGGTTGGCCCAACTGCACCAGCTCCGGGGCCGGGTCGGCCGCGGGTCGCGAGCCTCCAGATGTATCCTCGTCACCGGCGGCGACGGCTCGGCCGACCGACTGCGAATCCTCGAGGAAACCAACAACGGGTTTGATGTCGCCGAGGCCGACCTCGCCAACCGGGGCAGCGGCAACATCATCGGCACCGAGCAGGCGGGCGACGGCAACAGCAACCACCTCTGGGAGCTTCCCCGCGACGCAGCGCTCGTCTCCAAAGCCAGACAAGCTGCCGCAGATTTCCTCGATGCAAACGGGGCCGACGAACGCGGCTGGAACGCCGAGCTCCAGCGGGCGATGGCGGACGCGTACGTCGACTTGGATGTGCACTCCATACCAGATTTGGAGCGGCTGCTGGTCGACGAATAGACTGAGATAAAGCGAATCGAAATGTTACGCCTCGTCGCGGACACCGCCAGAATACCCCGGCAGCACGAGCGGCGGCGAGCAAGAGGAGAGCGAAGAAGAGATACGACGATTCGGGCGTGTTTGACTTGCCGGAAGCCACAGCAGCACGGCCGGAGACTGATCTCGATACGGAGCACCAACAACAACGACAACGCCAACAGCATTGACAACAGCGACAGGCCCGAACAACAGCCCGAACAACAGCCCGAGCAACAGCCCGAGCAACCACCACCACAGTTCGACGACCAGAGCGAGACGCTGCCCGTGAAGGTCGCGCTGTCGATGCTGCGGTTCTACAAGACGGGCATCTCCCCGCTGATGCCGCCGTCGTGCCGATTCCAGCCCACCTGCTCATCGTACGCCGTCGATGCCTACACGCGATACGGCGTCGCCAAGGGCACCATCATGACCGCCTGGCGCCTCTTCCGGTGCACGCCGTGGGGCGACCGAGGCTACGACCCGGCCGTGTGGCCTCCGAAAGGCTTGGGTTTCCTGAAAGACATGTGACTGGCAGTTACTTGCAATTTTCTCTCTCTCTCCGCAGTAGAGCCACGAGATTCTCAAACGCCTCGGTCGAGTCCTCCTCCGAGTCTGACTCGTCACAGGCAAGCCGCTCAAAAGCCCGGAAAACGTCGTCACGCATCCCGCGCCAGTTCGGCGGCTCCGCGACGCTTTCCTGGTCACCCCGATCCTTCATCTCGGCCATGCTCCACATCGATGACATCAAGGCCTCCTCCACCCGCCTCCATCCAACTGCCTCCCGGCCGTCTTCTTCCCCTTCCGACGACGGCTCCTCCTCCACGTGCACCAACTCAAAGCCCTTGTCTACCGACCACCCAAACACCCCGTCAAGATCGTCACCACGCACACCCCACGCGACGATCAGAGGCACGTCGAACGCGCGCTCGGGGGCGGCAGATTCCCAGTGCGACGAGAACGCCTGGAAGTATTCGAGCGCCGCGTGACCTTCCAGAACCAGAATTAAAGCACCAGAGGCACCCTCCGGCACCCGCTCGACGCCACCGTACGCCCGGACGGGAACTCTGGCCGCGTAGTACTTGTTGTCAATGATGTGGGTGGGGCCGGCGGGATCGGAACTGCCGGGGGCCAACCGCGCCAGGATCGCTTGCAAACCCGGACTGCCAGGGCTCCCGACCAAGTGAATAGCCTCTCGGGTGTCGTCAAGGCACCCGAGAGAATCATCAGACACACACATGTCTTAAACTTGTTGGGTACTCCCCCAAGGCCGGCCCACACAGGAGGAATCTGCCCAGCTTCGCTTCGCTTCATCCGGCGTGTAGTTCATCAGTGAACACTGCGAACATCAGGAGAGCGCGCGGATCTCAGCGTACACGGAGAACGCGGGTGCGGAAGGTTTTTCGAACGGGCCGAATCCGGTCGACCAGCCCCCCCTCCCAGCCCAGGCGCACTTCACGTCACGTCACCCAGGGCGCCGCATGCCCGTCATGGGTCAGGATCCACCGTCTGAGACCCGGAAGGATCCACCGTCGCACCCTCGACAGGTGCAATACGTCGAAGCCTTCGGGGACGAGGACGCCGCGGTCACCGTGGTCTTTCAGGTGATCTCGCTGCCCAAGCAACTCTACCTGTACCTCGGGCTGGCCGAAGACCCGAGCAGCTCCCTCCAGTCGACGAGTCTGGCCATGATGTCGTCCGCCCGTCCGTCGTCCACGCCAATTTCCACCGTCGTCCTCCCGTCGACGAGCAAGACGCAAAACAACGATACGGAGTCGCTGCAGCTGGCGCAAATGCTCTGCCGAAAAGCTGGTATGCCAGTGCTCGTCTCGTACAATCTCCCACCGGGGGCCGTGACGGACGCCGTCAAGGCCGAGGTTTGTCGACACGCCGCCACCGTCGTATGTCAGGCGGCAGCCCCGCTAACCAGACGTCCGTCCGTACGTACCCAAAATTGAATGACCAACAACGTTACATTACATTTCTCCCGAATCGTTGGAACCAAACTCAAACGCCTCGCTGTCAAAGTCCGAAAACTCGCTGGCCAGAATGGCCTCGTCGACCCCCTCCCGTCCCTTGACCTCTTCGTCGTCCTCCTTCATCAGCTTTCCCTGCATGTCCAGCCACTCGGGAATCGTCGGATGATGTGCGTACCCATCAGCGACGAAATCCGTCCGCGATCCCGGCTTGCGAACCTCGAACGGCACGTCGCGCGGGTCGGCGGCCTGTCCGTTCATGGTAATCAGGTCCCAGATCTCCTTCATGCTCCACTCTTTATAATCAACCTCGGCAGGATCCATCGATCCCTTGATCCGTTCGTCGGTCCGCCAGTCGCTCGCCATCGACGGGTACTGGCCGATCGTTGCGGATCGTCGCTGCTGCCACCGCGCGTAGTCCTCGTCGAACCACTTCTTCGTCTCGCTCGCCGCCCGCAGGTCCCACTCTGTGAGTGTGCTCTTCGGCGTGGTCTTCAGCGATAGCGTGTTGCCGTCGAAGAACCTCGACGCGCTCGACTCTGCCACCGCCTGCGAGGTCGGGTCGATCGAACGAATGTCGTCCCGGTAGATGGGCTTTTCTTCCTCTGGTTCGCTCGTCGCAGCGCTCGTTCCCGGTAAGTCCGTTCTCGGCTCCCTCTCCAGGTCCCGCTGCATGTATCCCGCCCACACCATCACGTCGCCCCGTCGGCTGCCGTCGACCTCGTTGAGCTCGACCGACACGTCCTCGAAGTCTCCCAGGTCGATTTCGTCTTCTGCCTGGTCGCATTCCTCCATGATCTCCTCCAGTTCGTCGTCCGCCGCGGCTCCGCATCGAATGGGCCGTGTGTGCGCGGCGGAGCGCGGGATGCGTGGTCGGCATGCGGCCAACGGATGCGCGAGATTTTGTTTCGTCGGGGCGCCGGTGGTCGCCCGCCGGCGGCTCGTGGCGCGGGCGGTGGTCGCCGTGAGGATACGTGCGCGACAACAAGCGGAATCCATGGTGGTATCTTTTCAAAGCTATTTTGGTTGGTTGAGCCTGGGAAGGCTGAAGCTCGACCCCATCTTCCTGGTCACCCCGAGCATCGACGTCGACGTCGTGCTCGCGCGCTGGACAGTCAGCAGGTTGCGCTTCTTCGAGTTGGTCGTGGCGGCCGTCGCCGCGCTCGCCGTCGCCGTCGCCGCCGGGCCCTTTGCGACCGAGGCCTTGGACACGTTGAGCGCCACCTTGGGGTTCTCCTTGTCGGCGTCGTTGTGCGCGGAAAATTCGGCATCGACGGTCACGCGGTCCGCCGTCTCTTCCTGGCTGTCCCTCGTGTGCCTGGCAGAGTCGGGGTTCCACACGGACGCATCGTCCTTGCCGTCCACGTCCACCTCGATGGACTTCTTCACAGTCTTTCTGGCGGGCGCCTTGTGACCGCCGGTTGCTGCTGCCTCCGCGTTCTCGACGATACCGTCGTGTTCCGCCTTCTCGGCGACGCCGTCGTCCCCCCGCTCCCGACGCTTCTTCCCGGCCCGCCCGCCCTCCTTGGCCAGGCGCTTCTCCAGCGCCACAATCTCCTTCTTCTGTTGCCGCACGATCTTCTCAATCTCCTTCCGCAGCAGGATCTCTTCGTTCTTCTCGTCCAGGATGTCTTGGACGCGCCGCTCCAGCCGCTCGATGTGCTTGTCCTGCGCGGCCCTCGACTTGACAAACTGCACCAGCTCCTTCTCCGACTCGAATCCGCCCTTTTTCACCAGCGACTCCACCGACATGCCCGGCTTTTGCTGCTGCAATGACTGCGACTGCTGCAATGACTCCTGAAACTGCTTCTCGAGCGCCGCGGCTTGCGCGTGCGCCGTCGCCTGGGCCCCCTCCACGGCCGCAGTCAGCTCGGCGCCCTTCTCCCTCAGCGCCGCCTCCAGCCCCATCCTCGTCTCCTCGAGGCCGTCGATCGTCTTCTGACGCTCCTCCAACATGGCCGCCTGCCTCCCGAACGTCCCCTCGTAGCTCGCAAGCTCCGACCTGAGCGTCCCGTTCTCCGCCAGCAGATCCCGCCCCAGCTTCTTCTCGACGGAGAGGAAGCGCTTCAGGCTCTCGTTGATTACCCGAACGTTCTTCAGACTGTCCCTCGCGTCTTCCAGCTGGATGTTCAACGTCGTCGAGACCATCTTCTCGTGCAGGTGCTCGACCTCGGCCCCGGCCAGCTTGCGCTTCAAATTCAGGACTTCCAGGTCGTGGGCCTCCTTCTGCCTCTCCTCGTCGCAACGGAAGCGGCTGAGCAGCAGCTGCGTGTCCTTGGCCATGACGCCGATCTGGCTTTTGACCAGGTTGACGGCCTGGTGGGGGGAGGAGGAGGGAAACGGGTGAGACCGAGCGTCAGGGCGTGCGAACGCACGTCGGTCGAGGTCAATACGCGCCTGCTCGGCGTAGTTCGCCTTGATTTCGGAACACCGGAGGTCGACCGAGAGGGCATCCCGAGTTTTCTCGAAATTCCGGTACGCGAGCGTTCCCTGGTGGGCCGACGAGTCGCCCGTGTGTTGCGGGAAGGATACGAGCATAGTGCGGCTCCACTGACGGGCTCGGCGAAGGAGATTTCGAGACGAGTAAAGTCGTTGAGATTGTGTTAGCAGCCCCAGACGGCCCTCAAGGCAGGTATACACTGCTGGAGCCTCGTATAAGGTGTGTATGGGAATATTATGGAGCAAGAAAGTGCGCAGTGACGACGGGCCGGTCACCTTGGGTCGAAAACTGTCTTCGGTTTTCGTCCCCGTCGTTGGGCGTGACGAACCGAACCACGCCGTTCGGAACGCGGGCGATCGGCGACTTCCCGCCCCCCCCCCCGAGCCTCGGACGCGCCTGGGAGTGAGCCCGCGTGCGAAGACCCAGCGCCATCATTCTGACGACGCGAATGCCCAGACGTCGCGCGAGTTAGCGTCGAGCGCACACGGCGCCGACCGGCAGCCGGGAGCCGGGAGCCGGGAGCCGGGAGCCGGGAGCGCCAGCCCGGGACGGTTGGTCCGGCTGGTCTCTCGTCGCGATCGGACGGGACCACCTCCCGTCGCTGGTTGGGGACCAGCGCAGCTGCGTGTGTGCTCGTGGAGGAGCTCGAGATTGGCGCCTACCTTACCTGTGACACGCTCGCCCTTCCCAAACGCTTCCATAGTTAGCGCTTCGAACGAATTCATTCTCATTTCATCAACACACACCATGATCTGCGCAACGATCAGAACACCAGTCCCCACGCGGTGGACAGCGTGCGCAAAACCGCTCACCATGAGACAAACCATCGCTCCCACCCTCATCCGTGCAAGCCCGGACGACGCCCCCGGGGCCGCGAACGACGCGGCCAAGGAGGCCGCCGCCAAGGAGGCCGCCGAGGAGGCGCGTCTGGAGGCGATGGAGTCCCGGCTGCGGGCGACCGGCGGCTCGTCGGCTGCGCCCCGCTCGCGGCAGGGCAGCTCCGCGGCAAGCCAGGAAAAGCCGGCAGGGCAGCGGGCAGCGTGGAAGGAAGGCCAGCTGTTCCCCGAGGGATGGGAGGAGATGGACCCGCTCGAGAAGGCGACGGAGCTATACCTGGGGGAGCGCGGCTTTCTGTACTGGGCGACGCAGCTGACGATCGGCGGGCTGGTGGTGTTGGTCGTCGCCTGGGTGGCCTTCCGGTTCATCGGGCCGAGCTTTGGGCTGTATGCGCTGGAGAACGACCCGAATCTGTAAGTAAGAGACACGCGTTGATCTGTAAGAGACAGAACATGTATTGTGGGAAGGCGTGCGGACGACTCGTTCAAATTCCCTTCCCAGGTCTCAGAGGTCTCTTGAGCGCTCGCCCCCATACCTATACGCGCGTTTTTTGTGTCGCTGTCATTTATTTCATTTCTTCCCAACGTATTCTGCAGCGCGCACCGTCGCCGCTCGGACCAATCCACAGGACACTCGACTTGTGATCGTCGTGGGTCAACGAGAGAGAGATGGCCGGCACAACGACGACCGGCAGCAAGCAAAACCAGCAGCTCGCCGTCTCGTATTGGAACGATGCGGAGCGCCCTCCGCACAAGCTCGTCGAGACGAAAAACGGTCGGGGCAAAGGCAAGCTGGTCGTTCTGACGCCCGAGCAGCCCCGTCAACAGTCAGCGACCGGCCGTCTCCAGATCGCGGCCGTCTCCGAGGAGGACGCCCGGCACGGCGAGCTGCCGTCCGATCCCGTGGCGCGCGTGGACCAGCGGCTTTCCTACGAATGGGTGCGGTACGTGCGCTTCGGCTCGAGTCCGCAGGAGGCGTACTCGGCGCTCAGCACGATGTGGGCGAGCGAGCCGGTGCTCATGCAGGCCGGGAAACAGCAGCAATCGGCGTTTGTGTTGTGCTTGATGGACTTTGACGCGTTCGCGGCGCGGGTTGACGAGGCCTCGACGTCGGCCTCGACGTCGTTGGCTGCGATGGTCTCGGACGCCAAGCTGCACCGGTTCATGGAGTTTGATCTCGGCAAGAACGACGCCAAGGGTCCGTATCACGTGCGCGAGTTTGAGACGCAGTTGATCGGGATGGGGTCTGTGCGCGAGTTCGTGCAGTGTGCCCGGTCCTGGGAGAAGCGCAAGGTGTTTCTGGCGCTCACGGGAGACGCTGCGAGGGCGGCGGCCGACCACGTGATCGATTGGGAGGCTCTGAATGGGGTTCTTGCGTCGCAGCGGTTTTCGGTGGTCGACTCGGCGGTGCGGGTGGAGATGGGGACGAGGAACGGCGTGCTGCCGGCGAGGTACGCGACGCACGACCAGCTGTTGGTGCAGGCGCACGGCCGTCGTCGGGTCACCCTGGCGGCTCCTTCGCAGGCGTTCGGGCACCTCTATCCTTACCCGACCCACCATCCGTACGACGGACTGGCCATGGCGTCGCTGGAGACGCTCAACCCGGAGGACTGGCCGGGGACCAAAGATGTGCGCCTCCTTCGGGCCGTGCTCGCCCCCGGCGATGTCCTCTACGTCCCAGCGTACTGGTTCGTGCACGTCCACGAGCTCGACGCGGAGACGGTCTGCGTCCGCGTGCCGCTCAGCAACGGGGTCGCACGAGGAGGAACGACGGCCCGTCGGCCGCCGGCGCGCGACGCGACGCTCCTCCGCGTCTCTCGCGTCGTGGAAGACCGCGTATCCCAGACCGTCGGCGTCTCAAACGTGAAACTCTGGCTCCGCATCATCGCCAACAACGCCGAAACCAAGTACGTCGACCTCGCCACCGTCGCCGGCTACAAGTGCGCCCGCATGACCCAGGACATCCGCGACGACCTCGACACGGTCCTCGCCAACACGACGTCGTCCCGCTCCGGCTCCCTCTCCGCGTCGGCGGCCTGCCGCCTCATCATCGACCACCGCCTGGAACCCACCCCCTGGCTCAACCAAGGCTTCCGCGAGCCCCTCCTCCTCGCCGACACCCCCAAGATCTACCAAGACACCAGAACCGACGAGGAACGCAAGTACCCCACCCTCTTCCGCAAGAAACTCGAACGCGACGGCTGGACCGTCCAACAGACGACCTCCACCGTCCCCATCCCTGGCGTCAACATCCCCGTCGACGCCGACTACCGCCTACTCTAGGGCTCTAGGGCTCTGGTCGGAGTTCTTTTTGTTATAATCAAATCAGCAAATTGGAAAATCTCAGCCGACCCCAACCCCACGACACGTCTAGACGTAGAAGTTCGTCTGCTTGGAGCTCGCCCCCACCTCCTTCAGCTTTTTCAAAATCCTCGTGAAGTACTCCTGCAGGTAGTCCTCCAGACTGCTCACGCTCCCCTCCTCCATCCCGAGCACCCTGTACGTCTCCGTCATATCGGCAGTGAAGTCCTCCCCGGTGCTCAACAGATCAGCAAACGCCAATCGATCCGCCGCATCCTTCGCCCACTGGAAGCTCTTCAGCACCCCCCTCGTCGCCTTCAGCACCCACACCGGCACGTCCCTCACCTCCGCATCGCAATCTGCCAGCGTCTCGCACAGCCTCACCACCTGCTCCGTGGTATACCCCCGCGGACCCGCCATCGGCAGCGTCTTTCCGATCGCCTCGGGCGCACGCAGACTCGCCATGGTCATCTTGGCCGCGTCCATCGAATCCAGGTAGGCAGTCTTGGTGTTATCACGCGTACCCCATACCGGCTTCTCCTCGAGAATCGGCACGGCGTAGTTGCCGATGATGGCCTGCATGAAGCCGGTCGGGCGGAAAATCGTGTAGTCCAACCCGCTCTGCTCCAGGAACTCCTCCGTGCACTTCTTGATGTTCATCAGCGGGACCTCCGGGTGCTTGTCGCAATGCATGATCGAGAAGAAGATGTAACGCTGGATACCCATGGCCTGAGCAGACTGGATGAGCGCCACCTTGCCCTCCCAGTCCACCACGTTGGTGGACTCCTCCGGACGAGCGGTCGAGCAGTCGATCACAGTGTGAATACCGACCAGCGCAGCCGGGATGGACGTCGGGTCGGAGAGATCCATCTGCACCGTCGTCGCGCCCCAGTCACGGAGGAAATCCGCCGGGTTCTGGCGGGGGCGGACCGTGCAACGGACCTCGTAGCCCTCGTCCAGGGCCTTCTTGACCACCTGGCGACCGAGCGTGCCGGTCGCGCCGACGACCAGGATGGTGTTCTTCGGGACGGGTGTGCCAGACGACGCGACGGCGTCCGAGGCAGCGGCGGCAGTGACGAACGCGGGCGTGGCCCTCGCCCGGGTCGGGATGGCCGACTGGGTGCGGGTGCGAGCCTCGAGCGTGCTCCTCGCCCGCGCCGCACACTTCATGTTCTTACTCGTGGTAGTGCGGGCGGGAGTCGCCACGAAGGCGCTCGTCCGAGCCACGGATTGAGCCAACATGTTTGTTCGGATTTCTGTCTGGCTTGTTTGGACGCGTCGAGCAGGATTTGCCTTCGACGCGTGGTACAGACGATAAGAATGGAAAAATTAAAAGAATGTATGGGGCCGAGGGCGTCCAGACCGACGATTCGTGCTCGGGCGTTTCTGTGGCCATCTCGAGTGGGAGGCCCAGAGTTGATGCATGGGTGGTTCGGGGACGGGTCGAGGGGAGAGCGAGTGGGGTCGGAGTGACGAGGGGTTTATGGATGGGTCCTATGGCGATGGGCGGGACGGATGCGGCGGGTGAGTGGGTGAGTGCGTGGGTGGGTGAGTGGGTGGCGCCGACGCTCCGAGCCGTCCGGGAGCGACCCACGCACGCTCGCACGCACGCACAAGGTGGGTTGGGGCACGCGAGGTAGGCAGGCGAGTAGACGCCTGCCGTGAACAGAGCAGCAGCGGGACAAATGCGCATTGGTTGTCGTCGTCGGAGCTCGGCTCGGCTCTGGTCAGAGACACGAACTCGCGCTCAGTTCCTTCCTCGTCTCAAATCTTTTGTGCACACGGAGGGACTGCAGACGTGGTTTCAGAGCCCCGGAAGGTAGGTCTGTCTGTCTGTCTGTCTGTCTGTCTGTCTGTCTGTCTGTCTGTCTGTCTGTCTGTCTGTCTGTCTGTCTGTCTG
>Ga0181584_10001248_pt1 | contig 19180 bp, 14 predicted proteins | sample 071ome_30_FD_132462 | JGI IMG/M metagenome (GOLD analysis project Ga0181584, IMG submission 132462) | Coastal salt marsh microbial communities from the Groves Creek Marsh, Skidaway Island, Georgia - 071406AT metaG (megahit assembly) | ecosystem: Environmental > Aquatic > Marine > Intertidal... | reverse complement strand
TCTTTCGCTTCCTTCTCCGCCTTCTCCTTGGCCGCGCCCACCGGCAGGCTGTCCGCCCGCACCGCCGCGCTCCGCAGGCTCGCCAGCAACTCCTCCTTCTCCGTGTGGAAGTCCCGCAGCGACCCTTCCCGCTCCAACTTCATACTCGCATACTTCTTGATCTTCTCCTGCGCCTCGTCCAACGTCGACTTTTGCTCCTTGAAGTTCCGCTCCCACTTCTCATACGCCTCTTCGTACGCCCGCATCTTCCGCTCCTGCACCGCCCCCATACGCTCTCGCTTCGCCTCCATCCGCTCTTGACGACGCAGCTCCTTCGCCTCCGTGCGCTTCTTCCGCTGCTCCTCGCGCTCCTTCTGTCGCTCCAGCCGACGCTCTGCCTCCAGCCGTGCTTCCTCTTGACGCCGTCGCTCCTCCTCCATCTGCAGTTCCTTCCTCCGGGCGTGACATTCCTTCATGAACACGATATCTGCCTCGCGCGCCTGCTGGAACAGGGGCAGATCGGCGAGGTCTTGCGGGCCGGGCAGCGCCGCGGCTCGCTGCGCCGAGTAGACAGCAGACTCGAACGACAGGACCATGCACTGCTTCAGGACGTCGCCCTGGTGTGCACTCTTATGCTTCTTTGTCGCCGGGACGTCGACAAACTCGTGGCTGTTGTCCAGGCGAGGGAGCCGCGTCGGCGACACCAGGGCCAGCCTGTCCTCCTCGTGGAAGGACCGCGAGATTTCCTTCCGCCCCGCGGCGTTTGACTTGACCATGGGAGACGCGGGGCGTTTGAGCGTCTGTCTGGCTGTCGTATGTCGTGCGTGGGCGTGTTTGCGTGTCACTGCATGCTGTACAGGTGTGAACAAATTCGAGTTTTTTTTTGGCAGCGTGCGACTTGCCGCCACACACACGTCCCCATGAAGGGCCCCGGCCGAGTCAAGGCCGGGGGGAAAAACAAGAGGAACAGGAAGAAGCCTGTCGTGGACGCCTTTGGGTCCCAGGGGGAGGGCGACCGTAGCAACACCCAACCGGCCAAGGGCAACAAGCCGTCGAAGAAGGAGCGACGGAAGGCCCGGTCGCCCGTTGGCTTTCTTGTGGCGCTGTCGGTGGCCGTCGGGGGGCTCGCCGTCGCTGTATACTCGAGCATCAACGCGAAGAAGGAAAGCGATGCGTTGCTGCGGTCCATGCGGCGGCGGCCGCTCGCCATCACCGAGCACGCGGCGTGCCGTATGGAGTGCCGCTTCGTGACGAAGAAAGACGTGACGGAGAGTCTGTTCAAGGGCCGGGTGAACCGGCGGAAGAGCGATCTGGGGGCCAAGCCGTGCAAGAAGGTGGTCGTCGACGCGGACATCCGGACCAAAGAGGGTCGTTCGAAGAGCGTACAGAATGTCTTCTCGGCATGCCAGGACGAGACGAGACTGGTCACGGCCATCGACACGTCGACCAACTGGCCGTGTGGGCCATGTTAGATGAGACTGGGTTTGCATCGAAGATGGATGGATGGATGGATGGACGAGAAATCAGGACAGGGCGTGTCGGAACATGTCGATGGTGTTGGCGTCGAGGGACGTCGTGCTCTCCAGGAACTCGCTGCGACGGAGCACATCGACGTCGGGGAGTTCTCGGGAGTCGATCACGTGCTGTTCCTTGTATTTGTCTTTGATGGGACGACAAACGGTCGCGGCGTTGTCGCCGGCGTTGGCGTTGGCGTTAGGGAGAAGGAGCGGGGACGCGCCGCCGGCCAGGCCCGTGGAGGCGTTGGCGCGCACGGGGCTCAGGCACAACTCGAACCACGCAGGAAGCAGCGGAGACGGGATTCCGTCCTCGGCGCCTCCTGCCGCGCCGACGGGAACGCTCCAGACGTCGGCGAACAGCGCAGTCCCGCTCGCAGGAATCACGATGGCCGAGTTCGACGAGCGCTGCGCGAGGGTGATCAGATCGTCCGAGCTGCCGACAATGACGTCGACGTCTCCGGCCGCATACGCGCGCACGTGGTCCTTGTTGCTGATGACCTTTGCCTGCGAGACGAGCCGGCCGACGCGTCGACGCAGGTCGTCAGCCGAGACGCCGCAGCTTCTCGCCTCCGCGGCGGACGCGTTGTATCGCAGGCCCAGGGTCTTCAGCGCAATACCGATAATCTCTCTGGGGCTATCCATGAACGCAATCCTGTTGGACAGGCGGGGATCGAGCAGGTCGTCCCAGTCAGCGAGCCGCAGGCCGCCACCCCTGTACCTCTGTAAACGGTCCTTCCTGAACACGACGACCGTGCAGCCCCATCTGTATGGCACGCCATATATGTGGTCGCCCCTGCTCACGAGACGCCGCCATCGTCCGTTCAGGGCGTTCCAGTACCTGTGGCGCTGCGGCGCGTCGATCGGCTGGACGAGGCCCCGCGAGATCGCCTCGTCCAGCGAGGCGTCCCCCACCGTGATGGCGTCCACCGTGGTTCTCGCGTATTTTTTCTTGCTGGTTCCCTCGAGCTCACGCCAGAGGTCCGACAGCGAGGGCTTGTATGACACGGCCGCGATGCCGTAGCCTTCCAGCGCGGTGCGGAAGTCCGACACGTAGTGCTGCGGCACGGAGCCGCGGAGGGCGAGGAGACGAATCACCATTTTCGCCTCCCGCAGCCGGGCTGGATCCGAGGCGGTCAGGTTGCTGGGGCTGGGGCTGGGGCCAGCATGCGCGGCTGGCGCCAAGACGTTGGAGGTGGACGTCGCGATTGAAAGAAGAAGAACGTCTCGTCGCGACGTGTCGGTTGCGCTCGCGACGCGATCGCCATCGCTGCCCCTTGCTCTGACGGTATAACAGCGGTGGGACCGAGGGGGGGGCCTCGGTGGCCCCCAGGACGACGTCGTCGCCTTCTCAAACCGAGTCATTCGAATCTTGAAAACTGAAAACGGGCCCACGATCGATAGACACGGCACCTGTTACAGCAACTTCAATGTCGACTACCAGAACTTGAGGAATCCCAGGAGCTGCTGGATGAGATTGGGGTGCGCTTCCTCCACGACGGCCACAGTGGCCTGCGAGGGCTTCCTCGACACGCTCTTCTTGGTCGCCACCGTCTTCTTCGCCGGCGCCTTCTTGGCGGGCGACTTCTTCGTTGCCGCTTTCTTGACAGCCGGGGACTTTTTGACAGCCGGGGACTTTTTGACAGCCGGGGACTTTTTGACAGCCGGGGACTTCTTGGCCGGCGTCCTCTTGGCCGGCGTCCTCTTCGCAGGCGTCTTCTTGGGCGTTGTCGCCGTCGAGGTCTTCTTCACCGCAGCCTTGGCCTTCGGGCTCTTCGCCACCGGCTTCTTCGCCGCGGCGGGCTTCTTGGCGGGGGGCTTCTTCACCGCGGCCTTAGCCTTGGCGGCCTTGGAAGCAGCCTTGCTGCTCGAAACCTTCTTGCTGCTCGCCGCTGGCCTCGACGAGCCCGGGCGCCTTACGGTCGACTTCTTCTTCGGTGGCATCGTGATCAATACCGGTCAGCAACTGCGACGATTTCGAGCGAGTCCGGGCGAGTGAGCGCGTCGAGACCGAGTGGAGCGGCTCGCGCATTTTCACATTCATTCCCGGTGATCCGAATTCAAAATTCCGTGGCGCGGAATTCGGCCACGCGGGAATTCACGGGCACATTAGACCATGGCAGTTGGACAGGACTTGGAAAGGTGGGTGATACGGGCTACAACGAACGTACCTTTTGGAACTGCCGTCTAGTTTCGTTCGGCGAGGCTGACATCGGGGTTCGCCTTGCTCTCATCGAGTAAACCGAGCGGCAAGTGACCGACTTGCATCGTCCCAAAGTTGACCAGGACGCCACGGTCCTTGTCGTTGTAGCGCGCCACCGTGCACTGCTGCGCCTGCTCCTCCGCTGGCCCCGCGACGGGGAGACACCTGTACCGGACATACACCGGGCCGCGGATCGACGGCAACGCGACCGACGCGTCCACCGACCCGTCTTGACCGATGTACTGTGGAAGCACGTACGGCACACGGAGCGCCTGCGTGTAGTCCCGCAGGCTCCGGAGTGCGAGTCGAATGTCGCTCGACAACACGCCGAGAAGCACTGGCGACTGCGCGGGCCCCTTCCACGCTATGGATTCGTTCTTGGTCTCGATCACGGCGTAGAACGCTTCTCGAAGCTTGTCTCGCGACGCTTGCGTGGCCAAGTAGGTATGTGCAGAGCCCTTGAACTCTGCTGCCGTGAAGTCGGTCAGCAGCTTGAAAGGGTCGTCGCTCGTCGCGTCGTCCGGGCGGGCGGCTCGCCGACGCACGAGCGCGCGCGGATGCCGCACAGAAGGAGAAACATGCTGTGTGTGCCGACGACTACACGACGCCGATCGTATTGTGGGCGCCAGCATTGCCTGATTTCGTTTGTCCGTCCCTGGCGACCAGAGATTCCCAAAAGTACGTGTTACGGGTCGTAGACAAACGTACACACACGTGCATACGCACAGTCACTGCGCCTGTCGTCTGGCGAAGGCGAGCCGGAGACGACGCAAACGGCCGAGACGAGACTGCATGAAGAAGAAGGCAAACGAGATGCCACCCACCAGCATCGAGGAGTCCTTGCGTCTGCACGGCGAGGCGTTCATGAGCATGTTCGAGGACAGTGCGGACGAGGGGCGCCGCGAGGTGGGCACTGGCACGGATCAGAACCGGGAGACGGGCCCGGCGCCGGCTGCTGCGAAAGACGCCGACGCCGCCGTTGCCGCCGATGCCGCCGATGCCGCCAAAGAGACTGCGGGCAAGAAGTCGCGCAAGAAGAACAAGAAACGCCGTGCCTTGGATACGCCAGCGATGGCAAACCCCACATCGCATCCACCCGTGGCGCGGAATGTCGACGAAATGGATGCGATCTTTGGGTCCATCAAGACCGGCGACACCGGCGATGTGGACAAAGGCGACGAGGACGGCGAAGGCGATGACAGTCGCCAGGGTCGCAAGACCAGCGCCAAGAAAAAACCCAAGGGCAAACCCAACAAATCAACCACGTCCGCGTCTATTCCAGACGCGGAGCGGGAGCGGCAACAGCTCGAGGACGAGCTGCTGCGGCGGAAGATAGAACGGAAACGCTTTATGGCCTCTGACACCGACTCGATGCTCTCGTTCGACGAAGAAGCCATGGTCTCCGAGGCCAAGAAACGGATCGATCGATCGCGGACAGCGGGACGAGGCGGCGGTTTCGACAAGAGGAAAGAGATGGAGGAGTTCAAGGCGATTCGGCGGGAGATCCAGTCGTTCGGTACGTCACGGTGGGGCGATTCGCGTCCTCGCCTGTCTCGCTTTCCCGCTTTTTCCGCCTTTCTCGTCGTCCTGGCGGACGCACGGATGGATCACGTACGAAACGTACGAAAGAGACGGGTCTCGTCGCACGCACCGTGTGCGACACGCCGCCGGCCCGCCAGTGTGCCAGAGTTCTTCTGGCGCCATCTCAGACCCTTCATCCTAGAACGACACATCGGCTCATAGTACGGCGCGATGGCCAGCATTGCTGGAACCCACCCAACGCGCTGCCTCCAATGCCTCTGACATGCTCACGCCGCCGCCGACGGTCACTCACACACTCGGTCCTCCACTCCCCCAGGGGCGACGGGCCTGGACAAGAAGTCCAGGGCCAAGTTCGAGCAGGACCGACTGCTTGAGCTCGGTGCAAGGAAGCAGAAGGGTGTACGCATGTCTGCAAAGATAGGGTCGGGAATTGCGAAGAAGGCGGCCTGGAGGGAACAGCGGTCCATCGACGAGGCCATTGCGTCGGGTATGGTGTCGCGGAAGGCCATCGCCGAGAAGAAGCGTCGGGCGATCAAGAAGGAGCGGGGAGGCCAGGACCGGGGGCTCTTCGAGGACGGCGGCCGGTTCAGGAACGGGGTGATGCGGGTCAAGCCGTCGTCGTAGTGAGGGGGCACGCTCAACGAACACGACACACGTGTAACACACACAGGCGCCCATACATATCTAATTATACACACATTGTATTGCATACGTAACGGCGAACGTACGTACGACGTGCCACGGGACGGTAAACCCGGCTTGTGTTTTACTCCAATTTGAATTCCGAAAGCAGCCCCTCCCACACTCACGCGACAGACATGGTGTCCGAAGACACGAATATGGAGGAGAGCAGTGACTTCAACAGCGAGGACGAGTCGCTGTTGAAATCAAGCTCCGAGTCGGGGGAGGATGATTCCGACGTCGAGCCGGGCAACTCCAGCGGTGACGACGATGACGATGACGACGCTGACGATGACGACGACGACGACGAGGAGGAGGAGGAGGACGACGAAGCTGATCCCGATGATATGGAGAACCAGCTCGGTCGGTTTTTGGACTACGCGAAGGACATCCCGACGGCGCTCAAGGACCTGACGGGGATGTCGATGGAGGTGGCGCACAATATGAGCATGGTCGGCTACATGCAGGGGAACAAGGTGAGGAACATCTCGCAGCGGGCACAAGGGACGCTTCGGAAGACGCGGGCGGTGGCGCAGCGGGAGCGGGAGGGAGAGGAGGAGGAGGACGACGAGGAGGATGAAGAGGATGCCGGGTCGCAGTCGGACTTCAGCGACTCGGAAAGCGAGTATGAAGAGGACGAGTGGGACGACGCCCAAGCAGAGGCGATGGGACTGACGCCTGCGCTCAACAGGCGCGCCGAGAAGAGGCGCATGTCGAACAAGCTGAAAAAGCAGTTGCAGGGCAAGCTGGTCCGTGACCGGGCGGGCATCCCCGAGGAGGCCAAGGACAAGTTGGGAAGCGGCAACATCAAGTACGTGGAGGGACACTATCTGGAGGCCGAGGAGCTCTTCATGGAGTGTATCCGGTTGGCTCCCGATTTCCCGGACGGCTACACGTCGCTGAGCAGGCTGTACGAGGAGATGGGGGACACCATGAGGTCGATGAACTTCCTGATGGCCGCGGCCTTCTTCTCGAAGAAAGACGTGCAGATATGGAAGGACTGCGCTCGCAAGTCGAGGGAGAACGGCGCCTACAGGCAGGCGGTGTACTGCTACAACAACGTGATTCGCCGGGAGAAGGACGACCCGACGTGGAAGCGAGAGCGGGGCATCACCATCGTCAATTTAGGCCCGGCCAACTACAAGAAGGCGCTCAAAGACTTGCGGGAGTTCCACGCGAGCTTCCCGGAAGATGCCGAGGTCGTCGAGACGATTGTGAAGGTCGAGGACGAGTCGGGCAACATCCAGGAGGCCATCGAGGTCATGGACGACTTTATCAGGAACTACAAGGACCAAGTGACGTTGACGCATATCAACATGCTGGCCGAGCTGTACATGAAGCACCCGGAGAACAAGCCCTGGCACAAGATCCCGGAGCTCGTGAGCATGGCACGCGAGGAGTACCTGCAAGGCCAGCCCCTGCCCATCGACCTCGAGTCCAAGGAGGCGGTTGCCTACGTCAATATGGACAGGAAGGACCTGGCGCGAGAAATGGCGAAACGGTTCCTGGCGAACGAAGCCTACACCGTGACCGAGTACGAAGACGTCTACTCGCTGTTTGCCGACTGCTTCAAGCAGCACGAGATGTACGAGGACGCGTTGCCGTTTGCTGAGAGACTCGCATGCTACGAGTGGACGATGGTGAAGCACTGGAGGGGCTATGCGGAGGTCAAAGGCCTGCTGGAGAGGTCGACCGACCGACTGCAGGGGGCCATCGACGCGTGGAAGGTGATCGTGGAGCACGTGTCAAAGCAGCACCCCAACTACGTCGACGCGATCGTTGAGCTCTCGGAAAAACTCATCGAGCACGACAACAAGGACGAGGCGCTGCACTACCTGGAGCGCCTCAACGACCCAGACGTCCAGCCCTACGCCCAGGCCGACTGGACCGTCGACGAGGACACCTACCTGAAGCGGTCTCAGGTGTTCGAGAGCTGCGGGCAGAACGAGCTGTACGTGCGCTACTTCATGAATCCCATCATCAAATCGCTGCGCCTCATCCTCGTCCAGGCCGAGACGACGGCCAGGTCGAAGAGGGCGAGGGGCAAGTCGTCCGACGACGGCATGTCGCCCCACGGCCAGGATCTCATCATCTTCGAGACGACCCAAGAGAAGAGGGGCAGGAAGCGGGGCAGCGACGTTGACCAGTTCTCCATCGAAGAGCCCTTCGGCTTCCAGATGAGCGACATGGCCGACGTCCCGGTGTTCCAAAACATCGTCAAGGAGCGAAGGAACTTCGACACGATCTTGCACCTCGTCAAAATCCTTCTGGCAATGGACGACGTCACGAACGCCTACAATGTGTGCGACCTGACCGTCAACGTGCTGGCCAAGAAGCACCCCAACAAGGAGCGCCGCGACCAGATGAAGATCCAGCTGGCCGAGTGCTGCTGCAGAAAGCGGGACTGGTCCAATGCGCTGAAGCACATCAAGGGCCCTGCAGATACCCCTGACGGCTCGATGTCCCCGCAAGTGTGGAACATCTTCACGAAGATCGCCATCGGCGTCGGCGGCGTCCGCCAGACCTCCAAGTACATCTCCAACATGCGCAAGAAGTACCCGGAATCCCTGCCGATCGCCGTGCTCAGCGGCCACGTCAGGCTACAAGCCAGCGATTACGCCGGCGCGCTCGGCGAGTACCTGCACGCCCACCGCATCGACCCCAAGGAGCCTCTCGTCAAGCTGTGCATCTCCAACCTGTTTGCCAACTACGCATGCGAGAGCAAAAATTGCCGAGACCTCGCCCTGGTCCATGCCTTTGCGTGGATGCAAGAGTACGGGCGCGCCACCGGCAACGCAGCGGAAGCCTCGTACAACGCCGGCCGGATCGCCCAGCAGTTCTCGATGCACCACCTGGCGGTGCCGCTGTACCGCGAGTCGCTCTACTACCACGACGCCAAGTCCGCCGAGGCCGCGCTCGAGGCCGAAATGGCCGATGCCGACCTGAACGGCGAGGACGACGCCGTGGGGTCGACCCAGACGGTGGCCGCGTTTGCCCGGCAGATCAGCGAAGGGTTCGTCGTCGACAAGGACGCCAAGGACGCCAATGGCATCGCGGTCAAGACGGCATTCCCCGGAAAAGGGAACGGAGATCTCGCTCGAGAGGCTGCTTTCAACCTGTCGCTGATCCTGATCGAGTCCAACGCGCACGACCTGGCGAGAGAGGTGCGGAGGCGGTATTTGAGTTGGTAAAACAAAGCGTTTCATCTCCATCTCAGGCTCACATGTATTGCACTTCGTATATATCGCGTCCGATGCTCGTTGCGGGACCGAGAACGCTAAAAACCCGGAGTTTCTGCTTCACGCAAGTGAAAAATGCCACGTGTCCCTGGCGCCACGTGGGCCGCGGCACGTACCGGGCGCCCGCCTCCCCGTCACCCCCCTCGGCATCATCCCTGAAGACGGAAGACGATCACATCGCCGCGATCACTTCGGACCTCGCCGCCGGTCACGAGAAAGTCATGATCGCCCAGGTCGCCCCGGCGGTCCGGGTCTCGCTGGGAGAGGAGTTCGGGCTCCCCGTCGGCACGCCAGTCCAGGGGAAGGCCATCTCGGCGCTCCGCGCGCTCGGGTTCGATTACGTCTTCGACGTGGCCGCTGGCGCCGACCTGACAATCATGGAAGAAGGAGCCGAGCTCCTGCACCGCATCGCCGACAACCTGGAGCATAAGCCCGGCGCCGCACCCCTGCCCATGTTTTCCAGCTGCTGCCCCGGGTGGGTCGACTTTGTCGAAAAGTCCTCGCCGGTGGGTATCGATCTCGTCCGACTCGCTCGCTCTGTCTCACTCGCGCTCCGCCTCACTCGTGCTCCGTGTTTGCTGGCTCGTTCGCTCTTTTGCTCGCTCGCCAGGAACTCATCCCGTACGTGAGCTCATGCAAGAGTCCAGTACGTCGTTGAACTCGGTGGAACTCGATGACGATCGGAGTGCGCCCCGATGGATGCTCTCACCCACACCCTCGCTCGCTTTCCAGCACATGATGCAAGGCGCGGTCATCAAGACGTTCTTCTCAGAGGTCGTAGAACGACCCGAGGAGGACCTGGTCGTGACAAGCGTGATGCCGTGCGTCCGAAAGCAAGGAGAGGCCGACCGAGCACTGGAGTCGACAAAGACCGAGGCCGGGCATCGGCACGTCGACCACGTCGTCACGACCAAAGTACGCATTGACCTCGACCTCATCGAGCGCTCGCGCTCGCGGTTTTTTCCTTGTCCTCACCCTCACCCTCACACACACGCTCTCTCGCTCTCTCCCTCCCTCCCTCCCTCCCTCAGGGCCTCGCGGCAATGATCAGATCCGCGGGCATCGACTTTGAGTCGTTGCCGGACGGGCATTTCGACGCCTTTATGGGGTACGGCACGGGTGGCGCACTGCTATTTGGGTCGACGGGTGGCGTGATGGAGGCGGCCTTGCGAACCGTCTACGAGGCCGCTGCCAAAGGATCTGACAGCCCGACACTCGACAAGGTCGAGTTCTCGGCCGTCAGAGGACTCGACGGCCTGCGGGAAGCCACCATCACCATACCGCCGAATCCGTCGGGCGTGCTTCACAACGAGGGCCCGCTGGACATCCGCGTGGCCGTCTGCTCGGGCCTCGCCAGCGCCAAGGCGCTCATCAAAGAGCTCCACGCAGACGGGGGCGACGGGCAATTGGGGCCACGGTACTCTTTCATCGAGGTCATGGCGTGCCCTGGGGGGTGTATCGGGGGCGGCGGCCAGCCTCGCTCGAAGGACAAGGACGCCCTGAAGAAGCGGCAGCAGGCCCTCTACGGTCTCGACGCCGGAGCCGAGCTGCGGTCCAGTCACTTCAACCCCGTGGTCCAGAACCTCTACGACAAGTATCTGATCGAACCGGGCAGCGAAGAGGCGGAGAAGCTCTTGCACACTCGACTCGAGGCGGGAGGGGCCAGGCGGATCGGCGACGACGAGAACGAGAGCTGAGTCCATTTCCTTCTCGCGCCACTTTAATGAACGAACATCGATGATGCCTGCGTCGGTCGACGACTTGCTTCGGTCGTCTCTGACCCCTTCTTCACAGACCTCGACGGTCAAGTCCATGGCGAGGTGCGTACACGACCGTTTTTATCCTCGGATCGGATTCGAAATTTTGAAAATCACCCGACACGTTCGTCAGTCACTCACCCCCACCACCCCACTGCATCCGACAGTCTCAAGAAGGACAACAATCTGCTGTCGAGCATCCTGAAGAAGCGGATCAAGCGCGAGAAGGATGACGAAGCGGCCAAAATTAAACAGGCCAAGGCGAAGAAGCGCTCATCGAGCGAGCGGGAGAGCCTGGCGTCGGTGCGGCAGCACATGGACGCGTTCGAGCAGCAGGTCAATGCGGTGATAAGTAAGGATTCGATGGAGGCGCAGGACGGGTTCCTGGAGTCGGTGGAGGTGATCAAGGCCGTGTCGGGGCTGCCCGCGCCGACGCTGCGGTTGGACGGGCATATCGACGAGCAGATTCGCGGGGCGCTCGGGTGCATGAGCGCATCGCTGGGGTTTACGGATGAGCAGCGATACGTGATGGTGTTCAACCAGTTTGTCCAATCTGGCTCCATGGAGGTGTTGGTACGCCGAGCCGGGAAGTGCCCGGCGAGCCTGCTCAACACGCTCGTGCACGTGATCGGGCACTCTCCGGACATCATGGTGGCGTGCAGCGCGCGGAAGGCGGTCGGCAATCTCTTCAAGCTGCTGTACGTGGGGAAGAAGAAGCCGGCCAACCGGCCGAGGGCGCACGTCCGGGTCCAGGATCCCCACAAAAACTTGCCCAGTTTCAAGCTCTTCTGCGACGAGCTCAGGGCCAACGGATGCGGGACGAGCTTTGGTCTTGGAGAGAGCGGCAAGGGCGGCAAGGGCGGCAAGGGCGGCAAGAGCGAGAGCGGGCTCGAGGTGGACTTGACGGCCGACTCACAGGAGCGGGACGACCTGGATGTGGGCCCCGGCATTTCCTTGGCGAGCCAGGGCGTCACGACCGAGGCGTATCGGGTGCACTTCATTTCGCTGCTGCTCGAGGCCATCGTGGACTATTGCGGGTTCGTCGACGAGGCGGGGATCAGCCTGCTGCCCAAGGAGACGGTCGAGGCCACCAACCTGTTTGACGTGATCTTGTGCCTGCGGTACGATCCCAACGCCTACAGGATCCAGGAGAGGTTGGACGCGGCGCTGCTGGCGCTCATGGGGGCGCTCGATAAAGCCACCTGGGAGGGCCGACTGCCGGCCATCGCCTTCTCGCTGGCCACGTCCTTCTCCATCAAGACGGCCAAAGCGCTGCGCGCCAAGGTGATCCGGGAGCTGCCTTGCGGGTACAGGATCCTTGACAAGCGTATGAGCAGCGTTCGGCGGCGCTGCGCCGATCTTCAGCAGTGTTCGGCATTTTTGCTCCTGGACACCATCCTGGAGCCGGTGAACTCTTCGAAGAGGCCGGATCTCAAGATTGTGACCAAGCCACCGCTGGACGTGGAAGCGAGGATCTCACGAGAGCAATGGTTCCGGAGTCCAGAGACGCTGACCGATATGCCCGACGACGCCACAGGCGCGCACGTGATGAACCACTTCACGCGCGTCGAGCTCTTGCTGCGACTGGCGGACATGATCCTGTGGCCGTCGTTGCTGACGGCGATGAACACGTCCGACGCGGATATCAAGTACCTGACGCCGGCTTTCCTCCGGAGGTGGAGCTCGTTCCTGGGGCAGATTCAGCGGCGGATCCGGACGCTCAACCCGGAGGAGCAGGCCGTCAAGACGATGGCAAACTTCCTGAAAATGAGTTACGACTTCTATGCCGAGCAGCTCGACGGCTGAGTGTTGGTTGCCGTGATTGCTTCGGCAGGATTGCTGTGGTTGTGATGGCGTGGTTTAAACGGTGTCAACTTGATCACGTCACCGTGGGCTTGGGTTCATTCGAGGTGCGTCAAAATTATCACTGTGGGTATCATGCTGGCCGCTGCGGTAGGCGTCGTCGGAAAAACGTCTTGTCATCATTCGTTAAGTTGTCACGGTCGTCATCGTCGTCGTCATCGAACCCGTGGATCCCATAGAGAGTATCCTAGAATGGGAAGAGCTTTTTCGTGCTTCCCGAAAACTTCCGAAGCACACGGCTGAGCCCAGACCCAGACCTCGAAGAGCGCTTCTCGTCGCGCCGCTCGTCGGACTGTGCGCTGTCCATGGTCATCACCGACACCGACGCCGTCGCCATGTGGACATCGCCATCAGCATCTACGTCCACCTTCGTGTTTGACTCTTCGTTGCTGGAGTTCTTCGTCTGCTTGACGCGAAGGATCTGCTGGGCCACCGGCGAGTCGCCCGCCAGCCACCTGGTGATCCGACGCTTCAGCGAGAACGCGCTGGGGCGGTCCTCGGCCCTGTAGGCCAGCATCTCGAGGATGATATTGCGACAGCCAATCGAGACCACGCTCGGGAACGAGGAGATCTCGTAGTGCCTGATGGCCTGCTTGATGGCGCTCTTGTCGTCGCCCGTGAACGGCAGCTTGCCCGTCACCAGCTCGAACAAGGTCACGCCCAACGCCCATATGTCCACGCCCGAATCGTTGGGCACGATGGTTGTCGGGTCGACTGCCTTCCTCAAGACCATGTCGACCGGCGGCAACGCCAGGATTTCGGGCGCCATGTACTCGACCGTCCCGACCGGCGAGATTGCCGTCTCCTGGTAGGTCGACATCGTCAGCCCGAAATCCCCCAACTTGACACAGAGATCTTTTCCCAGGAAGATGTTCTCCAGCTTGATGTCGCGGTGGATCAAACCGAGGGAGTGCATCTGGGTGAGGGTGTTGAGCAGAGGGATGACGATGCTGGCCAGCGCGTCGCGCTCGTGCAGGGCCTTCTTGCGAGCGAGAATCCACTCCAAGAGATCTCCTCCCTCGCAGTATTCCATCACGATGTAGTAGTGCAGATCGTCAGCGAACGCCGTGTACGCGTGGACGATGTTGGGAACCCCCTTGGCCTCCATGAACAACATCATGGCCACCTCCCGCTTGATGGCGCGAAGCTTGGTGTGCGAGACTTTCGTCCTCGTGTAGACTTTCACGGCACACACCTTTCCCGCCACTTGGTCCTTCCCCAGGGGCTTGTGGCAGACAGACTTGTAGATCATCGTGTCCTTGCCGCGCCCGACCTCCTCCATGGGCCCGAAGTCCCTGTTGACATCCCAGTCGCGCCTGTTGAACAGCCCGTGCGGAAATTTCGGCAGTTGGCGCTCCAGACTCCTCGTCCTCGCGACCGACGGCCTGGGGTTGTCGGCCTTCGTGGGCGTCGGCGTCGGGTCGGGGACCCCAACGCTGACGTCAATCACCTGGAGGCCCTGGTCGTAGCTCGACGGGCTCTCGACGACGGATTTGTCGACAATGTTCGTCGCTATCGCGCCGAGCGGACTGAACTGATCGATACCTGCCATGTATTGACGGAGGCAACGGAACCCGAACTGGGTCGGTGTTGGCCGGGGTTCTGGGGGTGGGTTGGGGCGACCCTTCTACCTCTTTCGAGCGCGTCTAGGCTGTACCTGGCGTATACGACGTGCTAAAATAGTGAAAACCACGGTCATGGAAGGGACTCGGCCTTCGAGGGTCAGGAAACCGAGCCGCTTGACTCGGCGCCATTGACGACTCGAACATGAATTGACGCACCTTTTGACTCGCTCCCGAGCCTTCTGTCTTGGTCTCGGGGCTTTATATGGCCTTTTGCTATATTTGCCACGATAATAGTGTGCGATCAGGCGTGTTACACGTCGGAATCGTATCGAAATCGACGTCTACCGAAATCCGAACGAACGAACGAGCTCGCGCGTGGGAACCACACTTGGGTAAAACGAGGACAGCGTGATGTTCTACGGCATCACGCATCCTCCGATCCGCACGTTTTCCAGTAGTCCTCGTAAGCGTATGCCTCGCAGATCCCGTCGCACGACGGCTCTTTGATGCCCATCGGCTTGGACCCGGACGCCAAGCACGCCGCCGCCACACGACAAAAGTCGGGATTGTCGTCGTACTCGACGTCGAGTCCGAGCATCCACGTCCCTACGGTCACATCCGAGTTGGAGTACTTCTGGAGGACCTCCTTGCTGCGTGCCACGTGGCGGGCGACGAACCTGCTGAAACCGAACATGGCCGCCCTGGCGTGCAGCGGGTACCGCTTGCTGTCTCCCCGTCCAAAGCGATCATGCAGGGGTTCGTACCACATCTTGCCTTCCTCGTCCACAACTTCGCCGCTCTTCATGCATCCCATGTAGTGGTTCCCGCTGTTGAGCTTCCTCGTGAGGTACTTGCGCAGGACGCCGGGCATGACGATCATCTGGTCGGCCACGAAGAAGTAGAAGGAAGCGTCGTGGTGCTTGACGGCGTGGTGGAGACTGAAGAGAATGCGATCCACCTCGTCGGACTTGTCTGGCGTCAGGTTGATCTGGACGATGTCGCCGTGCTCCTTCAGCTCGCCCTCGAGGACCTCCTTGTGCGGGCCCGTGAACTGGCCGTCGACGAAAAACCGCAGCATCAGGTTGTTGTCACTCATTTTCGATGTCGCTCCCCACGACTTCCGGATCAGATCGCGGCGCGAGCCATTGCTGGGGTCGGACCGGACCAGGATGACGGCTAGCGTGTCCGGCCTGTCCGGCGTGTCGCGGCCAGAGCCGCCAGCGTCACCCAGGGGGATGTCCGCGGCATCGCGCTCGTACCGCTTCCAGGGCAGCTGTGTCTCGACTTCGTTCCATATCTTGATCAGGAGGTTGTTCCTGTGTGTGATGATCTCGTCCTTCCGCTTGATGATGGCCGCCATGCTCGGCTCGTTAGAGCTCTCCTCAAACTTGAGCGGCGAGTGGAACGCCTCGACCAGGGTCGATTTGATCGCCGACTGGATCTCTGGCGCGCTCTTCCCGTTCGGCGCGCTCGGCCCGCTTGGCCCGTTCCGCGCGCTCGCGTCATCGACGAACACGCGAAGCTCGTGGATTCCGTGTGGCAGAAGCGGTAGTTCGATGTCAAAGGCAAACACCACCGGTTTGCCCGCCTCGGCGCTATCGGTGACGTTGCCGTTGCCGTTGTCGTTCACCGATTCGCCGCCTCGGCACGTATCTGCGACGGCCGTCGCCACGTCGACGTCCCGCAGGACCGTTGTCACGTCAGCGGCCGCGACGACCGTCCCGTCGACGACCGCGTACATGTGTGCAGACGGTGGCCTGCTCGCCGACCGGTGGCAGGCCCAGCCCGTCACGCGACCCGCTTCCACCGAGTCGATCGCCGCGACGGAGGCCTCGGCCGCCGGTTTCTTGACGATCGCGGCCTCCGCGGCGGGAAGCTCCACGCCAATGCCCTCGACGGCCCCGACGTCCTTCGCCTTGGGCCGCACGCTGTAATAGAGCGGCTCGTGCCGCCCGCACCCGACGGTCTCCGCTCCGGATGCTGCCGATCGAGCGTCGCTTGACGCGTCCGCTGTGCTTTCTCCGCCGATCCTGCTCTTGCGGCCCGCGTGCGCGACGCTGACGGCTTTGGCGTTGGCGTTGGCGTACCCCTGCGTCGTTCCCGCAATCAGGTCCCGCATGGTCGTCAGCTCCCGGTGCTGGTCCCATAGCCTGCGTGACGAGGCGATCCAGACGATTGAAAAGACGCGTCATTGCGGGCCGGACGCGGGCCAAACGCCTGTTCTGCCCTCAGAGACGTACCGTTTCATGACGAAGACGCTGGCGAGCACGGCAAGGATCGTCATGTACGAGCCCTGCCTCCTCGTTGCGCTGTCCGCAGACTTTGGTGGGCGCATGGTGGGTGGTGCTCGTGCTCTGGCGGCCCCCACTCGCCCACGTCTCTCAGATCACAACAACAAAGGGAAGAAACAAACAAAAAACTAGCGAAACTGTTGCCTGCCCAGCAACAACTTGCTCACGACCACCGCCACCACCGCGGTCAGCCACAGGAGCATGGTGGAATCGACCGCGTCGTCGACCCTGTCCAGGAAGCGGGAGAGGGAGGCAGGGAGCAGGCTCGCAGCCTCGCCGCTGGTCTCCGCGTCGTGCACCGTCGTCCCCCGCTGGGCTTCCGCGCCGTACCAGTCGACCAGGGCGTCGTCAACGAGCGATACGATCGATCTGGGCAGTCTGCCTTTGTTGTTGTCCCATATCTGGTGCACGCGCAGCCAGGACACGGCGATGGCGCCCGGCAGGTAGCCTGGGCCCGTCATCGACTGTTCGTAGTACTGCTTGGCCAGTTGCCTGCGAGGTAGGGCGTCGTCGGAGCGTCAGAAAATCAGAACGTCAGAACGTCATAAGGAGCGATTCATCGAGCGAAAACAAGCGTGGTGGTCTCAACATCGCACAGGTCTTTGGGCAAGCCGAGGCCGTGCTCGTGCATGTAGCCAAGGTTGAAAGCCCCCCGCGCGATGCGCAGCTGCGAGGCCGACTTGTACATCTCGCCGGCCCGCTTCAGGTCGGCGTCCATGCCCCGACCGTACCAGTAGGCGTCGCCGAGCGGGACGAGCGCGTTGGCGTTGCCCTGCACGGCCGACCACTTGTACATGCGCGCGGCCAGATCCGCCGCGCCCTCGCCCGTGTAGCCGTATCCGTTGCTAATCATCCACGCGGCGTTGTGCTGTGCGATCTCCACGCCCACGTCCGCGGCGCGCAGGTAGTTGTACAGTGCCCAGCCGTAGTCGCCGGCCTCAAAGTCGGCGGCCCCCTCCGAGATCGACCCCCACCCGCGCTCCGCCACCGACTTGAGCAGCTTGACCGCCCGCTCGCAGTTGTCGCCCCTGGTCAGCAAAAGCCCGGCCAGGTCGTACGAGGCGAGGAGGTGGCCGCCACGGGACGCCCGGTCCAGCCACTGGAGGGCCATCGGGACGTCCTTCGGCATGCCCCAGCCCATCAAGGACATAAATCCTGCAAAATGAACGAGGGCAGCGGGCGAAACGGTGAGCAAAACGAGCAAAACGCTGCCGACAGGATTTGAACCTGCGCGACTCTCGTCAGTGGATCGCCAGGCGTCGGATTCGAAGCCGGGACCAAATTCAAGTCCACCCCCTTAACCACTCGGGCACAGCAGCGTTCGGGCAGAAACGAATTTCGGGACCGGCTGGGTCGCGCGGGGCCGGGGCAGGGACCCACGCACTCGTCGACCGCCGGCGGAAAAAAACACGTACCCGCGTAAAACAGCGCGTCCGACCGCCCGGCCCACTCCCTGTCCACGGCGATGGCCTGCTTGAAAAAGCGCGCGGCCGCCTCGTGGTCGACGTGGACGCCCTGGCCGTTGAGGTGCATGACGCCGAGGCCGAACAGCCCGCTCGGGTGGCCCTTCTCCGCGGCCTTGACGAACCAGCTCTTGGCCGTCGCGTTGCTCTGCGCGACGGCGATTCCGTTCGCATACGCGTGTCCGATGTGCGCCATCGCGTCGGCGTCGCCCATCTCGGCCGCCTGCATGAGGTACTCGAGGGCCGCCCCGAGGTTCTGCTCCACGCCGTGCGTCAGCAGGTGCGCCACGGCCTTTGCCGCCTCGGCATGTCCGTTCTCAGCGAACCATTTGTAGTGCAACGTCTCCTGCTCCTCCGTGGGAACCGGCTTGAGGCCGTCGGTGGCCCGCCTGTCGAGCAGGCGGTTCCCGCTCACCGCCGGCAGCCCCCCGTCGGCCTGGGCCGAGGAGACGACGCCGAGCGCGACCGGCTCATAGTAGAGGGCGGCCGCGTGGCAGCTCTTCTCGACGCCGATGCCGTGCATGTGCCTGAATCCGAGCGCCATCTGCGCGACCGGGTCCTGCGCCTTGGCCGCGAACGAGTAGTGGAGCATGGCCCGGTCCAGGTCTGGCTCCCGGAGCACGAACATCAGATTGTCCCTGTTCTGCGCAACGGGCTCCATGCCCATCGAGTACATCGTCGCCATGTCGCACTGGAACTCGGCCACCCCGGCGTCCGCCAGCTCCCGCACCAGCTTTTGCGAGATGGCCGGGTTGACGGGCGTCCCCGTCCCGCTTCGGAAGGCGTACACCAGCTCCCGTACTGCTTCGATGTGTTGAATCTCACCGTGGCGCCATCGCACCTCCACGTCGTCCGCCGTGTGGTACGTGGCGTTGGGACTGGACGACGTGTTCATCGACAGGTGCAGCACGCCCGCCGCCGCGTACAGCTCGTGGACGGACCGCTTCAGGTCCTCATTGTTCTTCGTCATCACCGAACTACCCGCCAACGGATCGTCCGTGTTGTCCTCCGTCACGAACCGCAGCGCCATCGCCCGCTTGTACAGGTCGTCCGATCGGCTGCGCGCGTCGTCGCTGCGGTGGT
>Ga0181584_10001235_pt1 | contig 19259 bp, 18 predicted proteins | sample 071ome_30_FD_132462 | JGI IMG/M metagenome (GOLD analysis project Ga0181584, IMG submission 132462) | Coastal salt marsh microbial communities from the Groves Creek Marsh, Skidaway Island, Georgia - 071406AT metaG (megahit assembly) | ecosystem: Environmental > Aquatic > Marine > Intertidal... | reverse complement strand
TGTCGGACGGTGAGTTTGTGCAGCAGCTCAACGCCGCCGGATATATCGAAGAGCTCAACGCCGCCGATTATCCTTTTGATGATATGCTCTATAAGGATTTCACGCAGTTCCCAGGGCATTGGAAAGACGGCAAGCTGTATTCGATGATGGTACGTTTCGGCCATCTCGGGGTGTCTTATAACAAGAACGCCATCACCGCCGAAGAAGCCATGAGCTACTCCTGTTTCTGGAAGCCTGAAGTCAAGGGCAAGGTCGGTCATTTTGACTGGCACCTGCCCAGCCTCGGCATGATGAGCCTTTATAACGGCAACGGTGCCGGGCTGTGGGATCTTTCCGACAGCCAGTGGGAAAAAGTTCAGGATACGACGCTTTCCCTCCGGCCGCAGGTTGGCGGGTATTTTGATTACGGCGGCACCTTCAACTCGCTGAAGAATGGTGAAATGCTGGCCATGTGCGGCATCGGTGACTGGATCACCGGTGTGCTGGAAAAGGATGGGGCGCCGGTTGGCTCGGTGGTCCCGAAAGAAGGCGGGATACAGTGGACGGAATCCTACTGCATCGGCAAGGATTCCGAGAAAGCTGATATCGTCAGGAAGTTCATCCAGTATATGCTGTCCCCAGAAGGTCAGGTGAAATCAGCGCAGATGGCGGCTTATCCCGGCTTTGCCATCACCAAATCAGGTCGCGCCAAACTGATCGAGGTTGACCGTAAGGAAGCTGAACGGACAGGCCAGATCGACGGCATGTCCAATGATCCGATCACTCTGGTCAAGGAAGGGCGCATCCATTACCGGAATATTCCGGTTCAGCAGAGCCTCGAAGACTGGAACGATTTCTGGTCAGAATACAAAAACGCGTAAATCAAACGCTGACCGCATCACAGGACAGGGCGTGTTCCCTGTCCTGTTCTCGCGGCACAAATCTGTAATCCGGGGTAGGGGAATATGCCCGTCTCAGGCAAATCTATGACACAAGGAAGACCGGAGACTGAAACTCCGGGGCGTTTCGTGCGTCTTGATGTGTTTAAATACAGCCTGCGTCTTCCCATCATCATCTGGCAGGCCCTTTTTTTCATCGCGCCATTGATGTTCATGGTGGCGATGTCGTTCTTCATCGTCCGCAACTACCGCATGACCGAAGCCTTCGTGATGAAGAACTGGCTCAAGATGATGGGCCGGGATTATTTCTGGGACAGTTACGTGCTGACCTTCGGGCTTGCGACGCTGGCGACGGTGGTGGTCATGACCGTTGCCTTTCCGGCGGCCTATACCCTTGCTTTCCGTGTGTCGGAGACCACAAGGCGATGGGCGGTCTTTCTGTTGATCATCCCGTTTTTCACCAGCTATCTTGTGCGGATATTCTCCTGGTATGTCATCCTTGCCGAAAGCGGCGTGATCAACGCCATGCTGGGTTTTATCGGGCTTGGCCCCTTTGTCATGCTGAACACCAAATTCGGCACCATCATCGGGTATATGACACTGACCCTGCCGCTGGTCATCATTCTGCAGACATTCTCGCTTGCCAATATCGACCGGTCTCTTGTTGAGGCGGCGCATAATCTGGGCTGCCGGCCGTGGCGCACCATCTATCGTGTTATCCTGCCGCTGGCCAGAACAGGCCTGATCATTGCGGCGGTGTTCTGTTTCATTCTGTCTTTTGGTGATTTCGTCAGCCCGTATTATCTGGGCGGCTCAAAACCCCCGACCCTGCCCATCCTTATTGTGGATACGGTCAAATCCGGCCAGCAATGGCCCCGGGCGGCAGTTGTAGCTGTCGTCATGATGGTGACGTTGTTCATTGTCGCCTTTGGCGGGATTGCGGCGGCGTACCGGCGGAGGGTTTCATGAAAGGGGATCGTCTGCTGCGCGGGTTTCTTTATGGTTATCTCGGGCTTGTTTTCATTTTTATCTTTGCCCCGATTGTGTTCAGCATCATTTTTTCGTTCAACTCGGATCGTTTCCCGACCATCCCGCTCGGCAGTTTCACGCTCAGATGGTATGAGACGATCTGGCAGGATCCTGATGTCTGGGAGGCGGCGAGAACTAGTCTTATCGTCTCGCTTTCGGTCGCTTTTATGGCAACCTTTCTCGGCTTTACAACCGCGTATACGGATTACCGCTACCGGTTCAAGCTCAAACCGCTCTATCTGGCGCTGATCCTCCTGCCGCCGACGATCCCGCTGATTATCATGGCGCTGGCGATGCTGGCCTGGTTTGCCAAGATCGGCCTTTCCGGGAAGGTGCTGTCGATCATCATTGCCCATACGGTCCTGACAGCCCCTTTCGCCATGGCGATCATCCGCCTCCGGCTCAGCCAGATGGATGCAAGTCTTGAGGCGGCGGCATGGAATCTAGGGGCAGATCAGTGGCGTGCATTGAGGCGGGTGATCATTCCTTTCTGCCGTCCGGCCATAATTTCCTCTTTCTGTCTGACCGCGGCGGTATCTTTTGATGAATTTGCCATCGCCTGGTTTATTTCAGGGCTGAACAAGACTATTCCGGTCATTATCCTTGAAATCGTCACCGGCAATATCGACCCGCAGGTCAACGCCATCGGAAGTTTTGTCTTCCTGACCTCCATGACACTGGTCATCATTGCCCAGGTGGTGCTGATGACAAGGCAAAAGAAAGAAAAGGGAAATCATGGCTGAAGCACTGGTAGAATTTGATAATGTTGTCAAAAGATTTGGTGATTTCACCGCGGTGGAAACCATGAATTTCAACATCAACGAGGGGGAGTTCATTGCCATTATGGGGCCGTCGGGCTGCGGCAAGACAACTACCTTAAGGATGCTGGCAGGACTGGAGGAGCCTTCAGAAGGTGAGATCAGGTTGCAGGGGCAGGTCATGAACACGGTCCCACCCCATGAACGCGATACCCCGATGGTCTGGCAGTCGCTTGCCCTGTTCCCGTTTCTGAACGCGCGCGAGAATGTTGAGTTCGGCCTCCAGATGCGGGGTGTGGATGCCGCCACCCGGCGCCGGAAGGCCCTCGAATGGCTGGACCGGCTGGAAATCGGGGAATTTGCCGAACGTGATATCAGCAGTCTTTCCGGTGGGCAGAAGCAACGTGTGGCGCTGGCCCGCTCGCTGGTGACCGAGCCGAAAATCCTGCTTCTGGATGAACCGCTTTCGGCGCTGGATGCCAACCTTGTCATTCGCATGCAGTCGATGCTGACCCGGCTTCAGCGGGAGCTGGGGATCACTTTTGTCTATGTCACCCATTCCCAGTCGGAAGCCTTTGCGATGGCCGACAGGGTGGTGATCATGTCGAGGGGGCATATCGCCCAGATCGGCACGCCCAAGGATATCTATCGTGCCCCCGCCAACAGGTTTGTTGCCGAATTTGTCGGCCGCAACAACATCATCAGCGGCAAGGTCACATCCGGCAAAGGCAAAACGGTAACCCTGGAAGGCAGTCTCGGGGTCTTTACTGTTGATCTCGGCGACAACCCGAAACCGGCGGTTGGTGATGCCGGGAGTTTTGTCATCGCGGCTGATCTCGTTCATCTTTCCGTGGCCAGACCGAAAGCCGCGAATACGATCGAATGCTCGCTGATTTCCGAAGAATTCATCGGCTCGGTGGTCACGCTTTTCCTTGAAGCGCCGGATGGTAGCGAATTCAAGGTGCAGATACAGGAACGTGAACTTGCGGATATGGATCTCAAGCATATGGGAAAGGTCTATGTCAGCTGGGCATCGGGCCGTGCGCATTATATCGGTGCCGGATAGAGAAAAAAGGGAGGTATGAATGATCCGCAATCCTGTTCCCTGGCCCAACGGCGCCCGCTGTGCCTGCGTGATATCCTTTGATATGGATGCCGACAGTCTTATCCATATTGCCCGGCCTGAAGATTCCCATGACCGGCTTTACCCCATCAGCATGGGGCGTTACGGGCCGACAGTTGCGGTGCCGCGCATACTGGAAACTTACCGCCGGCTTGGTATCAGGCAGTCCTTCTTTCTTCCCGGCTGGTGCATCGAAACCTACCCCGAGGCGGTGGAGGCCATTTTGGAAGGCGGACATGAAATCGGCCATCACGGTTATCTGCACGAAGATCCTATCGATGCGCCGGAACAGCGCCACTGGTTTGAAAAAGCACTTGCGGCGCATCAAAAATACTGTGGCGGAGCCCCGGCCGGATATCGGGCCCCGGTATATAATATCAATCAGGAGGTCGTGGACCTGCTGATCGAGCATGGCTTCCGCTACGATTCCTCCATGATGGCGGATGATATTCCCTATCGGCTGGAAACAAGCGCCGGCGGGCTGTGGGAGATGCCGGTCCATTGGGGAACGGATGACTGGCCGCCTTTCGCGCATTATGCTGAAATCGGCTATATGATGCCGGTCAAAGGCCCGTCCTCAGGTCTTGCCGGTTTCTGGGAGGAATTTGATGCCGCCTATGAAGCCGGAGGGTTTTTCATGCTCATCGTCCATCCCTTCCTTACCGGCAGGCTGGCGCGCTGGAAAAAGGTCGAAGCCTGGCTCGAAGAGACACTTGCAACAAAGGATGTCTGGTTTGCGCGGCTTGACCAGATCGCTGATCATCTCGATCAGCTTGTGGCCAGGGGCGATTATGTCCCGCGGCGGGAAAATCTTCCCTATTACACTTCACCCATAGTAACGTCCTGAAGCCGGAGGGGAATGTCATGCTAAACGAAACCGACAAGCAGATGCTGAAAATCGCCTATGATGAGGCAAAAAAAGGGTTCGATGAGGGCGGATGCCCGATCGGCTCGGTGCTGGCGCGTGATAATAAGGAAGTCTCCCGCGGCCATAACCAGCGGGTCCAGCAGGGTGATCCGATTGCCCATGGGGAAATGGATGCCCTGCGCAAAGCGGGACGGCAGAAAACCTATCGCGACACGGTACTTTACACAACGCTCAGCCCCTGCATGATGTGCAGTGGCACGATTGTCCAGTTCGGTATTCCCCGGGTGGTCATCGGGGAGAACCGGACTTTTGGCGGCAATGAAGATTTTCTCCGCCAGCATGGGGTTGAAGTGATTATTGCCGATGATCCTGATTGCATCGCCCTGATGGAAAGGTTTATCCATGAAAGGCCTGAACTCTGGGCCGAAGATATCGCGGAGGACTGAAGGTTGAGCGTATCCGTTTATGATCCGGCCTTCTCCGAGGGGAGCAACGCCAGCCTGTCGAGTGCCGTATCACCTGACGGCACGCCTGAAATCGGTGCCCGGTATCGTATTCCGCCGCGATGCGGTGTTGCGGTACGTCTTGCGGCCGGGCAGGTATTGGAGGTGGAAAACACCCACGGAACGCAGGTCTGTGATTTCTGGGCATACCTTGCGGCGGATATGGGCCAGTTTCTTTCCATGTCGCATTGCCGGACCTGGCTTCAATCGGTTTTCCCGAAAACCGGCGACACGCTTGTCACCAACCGACGCCAGCCCTTGTTTGAAATAGAAAGCGATACCTCACCGGGTGTTCATGACACGGTCATGTCCTGTTGTGACTGGCCGCGCTACCAGCTCCTTGGCTGTACCGAATATCATGACAACTGCGCCGATAATCTGCGCATGGCTCTCGGTGCCATCGGCCTTGCGCCGCCGCTCATCCCTGATCCGTTCAATCTGTGGATGAATATTCCCATCACGCCCGAAGGCCGGACATCTTTTGAGCCGACGGTATCATCCCCTGAAGACATCATCGGGCTGAGAGCACTGGAAGATTGTATTGCCGTCATGTCCGCCTGCCCACAGGACAAGAACCCGATCAACGGCCGTGATGCGGTGCCGACAGAGCTGCATTTCACGGTAAAGGCGTAGGGCAGAAGTGAAACAGCCAGCCGCCACCAGCAAATCTGAAAGCAGGATAAGGACGGAGAGACAGGCCCGCATCCTCAAGGCGGCGGAAACGGTTTTTGCCCGCCGGGGGTTTAACGGCGCGCGGCTGATGGAAATCGCCGCTGAAGCCGGCCTGCCAAAGGCCAACCTTCTCTATTACTTCCGCAGCAAGGAAGATATCTACCGCGCCGTCTGCCAGGATATTCTCGAAACCTGGCTTGGTGCGCTCGGTGATATTTCGGCCGCGGACAAACCCGATGATGCTTTGCGAAAATATATCGAAGCAAAGATGGATCTGTCGCTCAAGCGCCCCAATGCCTCAAGGGTCTTTGCCATGGAAATCATTTCCGGTGCGCCGGTCATCGGTGATTATCTTGCCCGTGACCTGAAGGATTGGGTCGACAAACAGGCCGGGGTCTTCAGGATATGGCAGGAACGCGGAGAAATGGCAGAAGTCTCCCCCCCGCATGTGCTCTTCCTGATCTGGGCCGCCACCCAGACCTACGCGGATTTCAGCACCCAGATCACGGCTGTTCTGGGTTGCGAGAAGATCAGCAGAAATGAATATAAAAAAGCGGTTGATACCGTCACCGGGGTCGTTCTGCGTGGCCTCGGGACACGATGAGCAATATTCCGTCAGGGAAAAATAAAAGTTGACCAAATGGTCAGGTTAAATTTAGGCTATATCTGTTCGAGGGGAAAAAGCGGGGAATGATCTGATCAGAGCCTGTTTTTTCTGCCGGAACAGGGAAATCAGCCACCGGACAAGAGGTGATCAGATGTCAACGCCCCGCCATATCGTCCTGACCTCCCATTCAAGGCCCGGGTCGAATTATTTCTCGCCAATCCACTGGGGCGCGGAAGATGCGCGAAACCGCGGGCCGGTCATCGGCAGTGTATCCAACCCCATGCATCGCAACGTGATCGGTACACATTCGGGCAGTTATTCGGTCTACCGCGCGGTATCCGTGGCCGCAGGACGGCTTGATCCGTCGCATGTGCCGGACCTTACCAACACCTCCCCGGTGACAAAAATCGGCCCGCACCCCCAGTGGTCTGATCCGGAAAAGATCGTTTCCTTTGACCCATGGGGGCATGTTGTCGCCGATGAATTCAAGGAACAGATCAGCGAAGGGCTTGATATCCGCCCGACCATTGCCATCACCCAGGCACGGCTGAAACTGATGGAGTTGCGGGATGCCATTGAACGGGGGCGACTGAAGCCGGATGGCAGGGTTCTGCTCAATAACGGTGATGTGAATGTCACCAAAATCGCCATTGATCCGGTCTGGTATATTCCGGGTCTTGCCCGGCGTTTCGGGGTGGATGAGCATGCGTTCCGCCGCGTGATCTTTGAGCAGATGGGCGGTATGTACCCTGAACTGGTGACAAGATCAGATCTTGAGGTTTTTCTGCCGCCGATCGGGGGTATCACGGCCTATATTTTCGGTGATCCGGACACCTTGCATGATCCCGCAATACCGCTCGCCTGCCGGGTCCATGACGAATGCAACGGCTCTGATGTGTTCGGCTCCGATATCTGCACCTGCCGCCCTTACCTTACCCACGGGATTGAGATCTGCGTCGAGATGGCCCAGAAGGGGGGCAACGGGCTGGTGGTCTATAACAGAAAGGAAGGCCGCGCGCTTGGTGAGGTGACGAAGTTTCTTGTCTATAACGCACGCAAACGTCAGGAGGGTGGCGATTCCGCCGCCAAGTATTTTGAACGGACCGAATGCGTCGCAGGTGTTCAGGATGCCCGTTTTCAGGAACTGATGCCGGATATTTTCCACTGGCTCGGGGTCACGCGGATCGATCGTTTCGCGTCCATGAGTGATATGAAACACGATGCCCTTGTCAGCCAGGGGGTTGAGATCGGTGAACGTCTGGATATTCCGGATGAGCTGATCCCTGAAGATGCGCATGTTGAAATGGAAGCCAAGAAAGCGGCAGGATATTTCACCAGCCAGACCCCGAGGGAAGGGGCTGATCTCGATGAGGTCAAGGGCAGGATAATCGACGAATGAGCCTCAATGACGAAGACGCCGTTCTGGCCCTTCTTTCGCCTGAAGCGGTGCGGCAGCGATGCCATGAAGTCCTTGCGGCGGCTGAAGCGGATGAGCTGGACCATTTTCAGTTTCACCCTGATAATCTGGGTGCCGCAACCGAACTTGTGCTCGATGAAATACGGGTAAATTATCCCGATGGCAAAGTGCCCTTCCACAGCCGCTGGCGTCATTTTGAATTCGGCACGCGTGATCTCTGGGCTGAACTCGCCTCCGGACTTCCGGACGTGTCTTCTGCTGAAATGGCCCGCCGCCGGATTGATCTTGCGGTGGTCTCTGTGCTGCTTGATGCCGGGGCAGGTGCCGGCTGGACCTATAAAGACGCTGTGACCGGGCTTGTTTATGGCCGGTCCGAAGGGTTGGCGCTGGCGAGTATCCGGCTGGTTCAAAGCGGGCTTCTCAGTCGGTATGGAAGGGAAGATCCGGTCCGGGTTGATGCTGTGGCCCTTGAAAACCTTACGCCGCATCAGCTGGCTGAAACCTTTCAGGTCAGCACAGACAACCCTCTTGTCGGGCTTAACGCGCGCACGGAATTGCTCAACCGTCTCGGGGCGGCACTTGCGCTGGCGCCCCGGATTTTCAGCCGGAACGGGGAATTCCGCCCGGGTCACCTCTATGATTATCTGGCCGGGTTTCAGCAAGACGGCGGGCTTAAGGCACGTGAAATCCTGGTCGCGCTGTTGCAGGGGCTGGGCACGATCTGGCCTGAAGGTGAACGGATGGGTGATATTCTCCTCGGTGATGTCGGCCACCACAGAATAATTGTCCGGCAGGATATCACGAACGGTATCCTCCCCTTTCACAAACTCTCGCAATGGATGGCCTATTCCTTGATTGAACCGCTTGAGGAGGCCGGGATCAGGGTAACAGAACTCGACACGATGACGGGGCTTGCCGAATATCGCAATGGCGGGCTCTTCATGGATACGAATGTGCTCACTCTTCGCAATGATGAAGCCGCCGCCATCTCGCATCACCCCAAAACACCGCTGGTGGTGGAATGGCGCGGGCTGACCGTGGCCCTGCTTGACAAAATTGCGGCGGAGGTTCGTAAACAAACCGGTGATGACGCCGAAAGCCTGCCGCTGGCCAGTGTTCTTCAGGGCGGCACCTGGACGGCAGGGCGACGGATCGCAAGGCAGCTCCGCGCCGATGGTGGCCCGCCCCTCAGCCTTGACAGCAGCGGCACGATTTTTTGACCAATCCCACGAAGTCCAGAAGCATAAGGAGGACACCCAGATGACCGAACATAACGCCACTATCGTCCATCACCCGTTGATACAGCACAAGCTTTCCATCATGCGTGATGTGGAAACGCCGACGGCCAAATTCCGACAGCTTCTGCGTGAGATCAGCCTGCTGCTGGCCTATGAAGTCTGCCGTGATCTGGAAGTCGAGGAGGTCGATATCCAGACCCCTCTTGAAGTGGCAAGACTGCCCAAGCTTGAAGGCAAGAAACTGTGCTTTATTTCCATTCTGCGGGCGGGCAACGGGTTGCTTGACGGTATGCTTGATCTGGTGCCTTCGGCGCGTGTCGGGCATGTCGGGCTTTACCGGGACCCGAAGACGCTGGTGCCGGTGGAATATTATCTCAAACTTCCTGAAAGCCTTGATGAACGTGTTTCCATCGTGGTGGACCCGATGCTGGCGACAGGCAATTCAGCCGCCGCCGGGGTGCAGCGGATCAAGGATGCGGGCGCCAGGCGGATCAAGTTTGTCTGTCTTCTTGCCGCCCCGGAAGGTATCGCGGCGTTTTCGGAAGAGCATCCGGATGTGCCGATTTATACCGCCGCGATCGACCGTGAGCTCAACGATCACGGCTATATCCTGCCCGGCCTCGGCGATGCCGGCGACCGGATGTACGGGACTAAATAGAAGGGGCGGGGTGGATTGAAAAGATTGGCGCACCCGAGAGGATTCGAACCTCTGACCTCTGCCTTCGGAGGGCAGCGCTCTATCCAGCTGAGCTACGGGTGCTGAAGATGAGCCGTCTTGCCCCATCTTTTACACAGATGAAGCGCGAATGCCAAGGCTTATCATCTTGGCGCCTGTGAGCGGCACTCTGCCGCCTTCAGCACAACCGCGCCTGCCTTTACCAGATCTCCTCTCCGGCAAACAGTCAGTTTCAGGCACAGCGCCCGCCTGACCCGTGCCATCTGCTGATGAAATACCTCCCAAGACTAAAATCCCTCCGGTAATATCCCCGATAACATCCCCGGTTGTATCCTTGGGTGCAAAAACGGGGTGAGGGGCGGGGCTTCGCATCCCGCCGCTGCCATATGGCCATATACCAAAGCCGCATACCACCTGAGCGCAGAATGCGTGTAACAATCACTCCCCGGCAGGGATTTGCGGCGGGGCGGGGTTTATTACGCGGGATCCGCAGGTGACGCATCCGCCGATGTCAGCGCCAGGAAGACATCTTCAAGATCCGGCTCTTCGATCGAGATATCGGTGATCCGTAGCCCGGCTGTGCCGATACGGCCCAGGATTTCCCCGGCATTGATATCTTCGGGGGAGAAATTGATCCGCATCTCACCATCCCCGAGGGTGATGTTCAATCCGTTCAGCCCGGCGGGCACGGCGGCAGGGGTTGCTTCCAGCCGCACCACCATATCCTTGCTGCCGGCACCGGCCAGCAGTCGCGGGGTTGTGTCTTCACGGATCAGCCGGCCATGGTTGATAATGGCTATCCGGTCACAGAGCGCTTCGGCTTCTTCAAGGTAATGGGTGGTCAGGATGATGGTCACGCCCTTGCGGTTGAGCGAGCGGATCATCTCCCACAGGCGCATGCGCAGGGCCACGTCGACCCCGGCGGTGGGCTCATCGAGGACCAGCACCGGCGGCTGATGCACCATGGCCTTGCCCACCAGAAGCCGTCGCCGCATGCCGCCTGAAAGTGTGCGGGAATAGGCGTCGGCCTGTTCGGTGAGACCGATGTCTTCAAGGATCGTATCGGTCATTCTTTCCTTGCGCGGCACGCCGAACATGCCTGCCATCATCTCAAGGGTTTCTCTCGGGGTGAAGAAGGCATCGTTGTTGAGCTCCTGCGGCACGATACCGATACTGGCCCGGGCCTGGCGCGGGTTTGCGTCAATATCCACCCCCCAGACACGGGCGGTGCCCGACGTTTTCACCACGGTTCCGGCAAGAATGTTGATCAGCGTGGATTTGCCGGCCCCGTTCGGGCCGAGCAGGCCAAAGATAGACCCACAAGGAATGGCAAGGCTCATTTCCGTGAGCGCGTGTTTCGGCGGCCGGCCGTTCTGGCTGCGGTAGATTTTGCTGACTTTATCGATGACAACGGCGTTGCCATCTTGCGGAGATGAGCGAAATTCTGCGTTCATGAAAACGATGGATCCAGCGGCGTTTGAAGATAGATAATCTTTATATAGACCCTGCAGGCATGACTTGCAAATCCGGTGCGTATTGGGGATGATAGATCCTGACCTATGACCTACCTTGAGAGATACCCATGGCTGCTGAAATTCATCCTGACATCACTGTTGAAACCGATTTGACCAGAGAAATTGTCCGGGTTGCTTCACGGCGTGTGGCCTGCAACGGCGGTGGCGGTGCGCTCGGGCATCCCCAGGTCTGGCTTAACCTTGGCGAAGACGGGGCGATCATGTGCCCCTATTGTTCGCGGGAATTTGTTATGCAAGGTTCTGCTGCGGATGATGGTCATGGCGGAACAGGCTGATGCCATCCGGACAGCTCATTCTGGTTGACGGCTCGGCCTATATTTTCCGCGCCTTCCACGCGTTACCGCCCATGAACAGGAAAGACGGAACACCGGTAAATGCGGTGTTCGGCTTTACCTCCATGGTGCTCAAACTGATGGATGACCTGGCGCCGGACTACGCGATTGTTGTGCTCGATCAGGCGCGGGAAACCTTTCGCAACACCATTTATCCTGAATATAAAGCCAACCGGTCTGAGCCGCCTGAAGATCTCATTCCCCAATTCCCCCTGATCCGCGAGGCCACCAAAGCGCTTAATCTGGCCATGGCCGAAATGCCGGGCTATGAGGCGGATGATCTTATCGCTACCTACACCAAACAGGGGCTGGCTGAGGGGATGGAGGTCGTGATCGTCTCATCGGACAAGGACCTGATGCAGCTTATTCGTCCCGGCGTCACCATGCTTGATCCGATGAAGCAAAAGCGTATCGGCCCTGATGAAGTGGTTGAGCGTTTTGGTGTCGGCCCGGAACGGGTGGTGGATGTGCAGGCCCTTGCCGGTGATGCCACCGATAACGTGCCGGGTGTTCCCGGTATCGGGGTGAAGACAGCGGCAGAGCTTATCAATACCTTTGGTGATCTTGATGCTTTGCTTGCCGGGGCCGGAGAAATCAAGCAGCCCAAACGACGCGAAAGTCTGATCAATTTTGCCGATCAGGCGCGCTTGTCACGCCAGCTGGTATTGCTTGAGGATAATGCGCCCACGCCGTTATCGCTCGAAGACGCAAAGCGGGCGGCGCCGGAAATGGATGTGCTCACCGAATTTCTTCAGGCCCAGAATTTTCAGCGTCTGCTGTCCCGCCTCGGGGTTGAGGCAAGTTCAGCACCGGCAGAAAAAGGTCTCGGGCAAGAGGATAATAACGCCGTAAAAGCGCCCGCAGCCGTAACAACATCCTATGAAATGGTGACGAGCACAGAGCAGCTTCGCGCCTGGGCGGATGCGGCCTTTGCCTCAGGGGTTGTAGCGATTGATACCGAAACAACCTCGCTGACGGCATCACAGGCTCTGCTGGTGGGGATATCGATGGCAACCGCGCCGGGCCGCGCATGTTATATTCCCCTCAGACACGGAAAAGGTGGTGATGATCAGGGCGGTCTTGATTTTGGCACCGAGGATGGCCAGATGGCTGATCAGCTTCCGCTGGACCGGGTGGTTGAAATTCTGTCGCCGGTTCTGTCCTCTCCTGATGTGCTCAAGGTGGGGCATAATATCAAATACGACGGCCATGTGCTCCGCCGCGAGGTAAACGGCGGTTTCACCATTGCGCCGGTCGACGATACCATGTGCCTTTCCTATGTGCTCGATGCCGGGCGTCAGTCATCGCATAAACTCGACGATCTGGCGGAAATTCATCTCGGGCACAGCATGATCAAATATGAGGATGTCTGCGGCAAGGGCACCAAGAAGATCAGTTTTGATCAGGTGAGGCCGGAGGATGCGCTGGAATACGCGGCCGAGGATGCGGATATCACCTATCGTCTCTGGCAGATGCTGAAACCAAGGCTGGCGCAGGAAAGCAAGACTTCGGTCTATGAGCGTCTGGAACGTCCGCTCATTCCGGTTCTCGTGCAGATGGAAAGTGAAGGCATCCGGGTTGACCGGCAGGCCCTTGCCAGCATGAGCCAGCATTTCGCCACCCGGATTGGTACATTAGAGCAGGCGATTCATGAACTTGCGGGTGAACCCTTCAATATAGGATCCCCCAAACAGCTCGGGGAAATCCTGTTCGCAAAAATGGGTCTTGAGGGCGGCAAGAAGTCAAAGACAGGGGCCTGGTCCACCAGCGCGGATGTTCTCGATGATCTCGCCGCAAGCGGTGTTGAGATCGCAGAACAGGTGCTGGAATGGCGCCAGCTTTCCAAACTCAAATCCACCTATGCGGATGCGCTCGTCACGTCGATCAATCCCGAAACACAGCGAGTTCATACCTCATTTTCCATGGTCAGGGCCTCGACAGGAAGGCTTTCTTCCAGTGATCCCAATCTTCAGAACATACCGATCCGCACCCCTGAAGGCCGCCAGATCAGGACAGCTTTTGTGCCTGAAGACGGCGCGGTGCTGATATCGGCGGACTACTCGCAGATTGAGCTCAGGCTGGTGGCCCATATCGCTGGTGAGGCCAGCATGATCGAAGCCTTCAGGTCAGGGGTGGATATTCATGCCCAGACCGCATCCGAGGTTTTTGGTGTGCCACTCAGCGATATGACACCGGAAACACGACGCCGGGCCAAGGCGATCAATTTCGGCATTATCTATGGAATTTCCGGCTTCGGGCTGGCGCGCCAGCTTGGTATTCCGCAAGGTGAAGCCAGGTCCTATATCGATGCCTATTTTGAACGTTTCCCCGGCATCAGGCAGTATATGCAGGATATGAAACTCAAAGCCCGTGAGGACGGATTTGTCGAAACCCTCTTTGGTCGCCGGCTCTATATTCAGGGGATTACCGCCTCCAACCCGGCCCAGCGCGGTTTTGCCGAACGTCAGGCCATCAACGCCCCGATACAGGGAACCGCCGCGGATATCATCAAACTTGCCATGGTGATGATGCCCCCGGCGCTGAAGGACGCCGGGTCACCGGCCCGGATGCTGCTGCAGGTGCATGACGAGCTGATCTTCGAATGCCCGGAAGATCACGGGGAAGACGCCATGGCGCTGATCCGTCAGGTGATGGAAGGCGCGGCCAGCCCCGGACTTGATCTCGATGTGCCGCTGGTGGCTGAAGCCAGTCTCGGTAAATCCTGGGACGAAGCGCATTAATTTCCTGATTGATCCGGCTCAGCCCTGCCGGGAAGATTTTGCAAGGGCTGCGAGGACGCGGCGGGCATCGCCCGGGGTCATCATCCTTTCTTCGGTCTGAAGACGGAGATATTCCCCGCCATTATGCAGGTCAATCCCGTCGGTATCGATGCCGGTCATGCGCCAGTTGCCATCGTCCCGGCCTCTGGCCCTGGCATAGGCGCTGACAGCCTCGGCATGGTCGGTGTTCATATGGTCGATAATTTCCCCGGCGGCGTCATCAAGCTCTGGCGCTGAGGCGAGCACGTCCCCGGCATCCAGCCAGTCAATCATGCCGAAGCCGCCGATCAGATGCATCCGGTGCGGTCTGATCTGATAGAGGTTGAAATCGGAAAACCCGGCATAGACTGCCGTCTCCGGATGCCGCCGGATCAATCTCTGCCTTGCGTCAGTGTTTTCGATTTTGCTGATATGACCCTGCAGGGTAAGCCGCATGCCGGCCATGGTTTCCGCCGGACCTTCCGTGCCATCGATCATGAGCGAACAGGTGCTGCAATCGCGGATATTCCGGGTGTGCTCCGCCAGATCGGAAAGCATCATCACCGGGCTTGCATCGGCCAGCGGCGCAAACAGCACAAGGCTTGCATAGGGGGCGCCATCGTTGCGGTCAATCGTGGCCAGGCAGGCTTTGCCGGATCTCCGGATCAGATGCCTTGCGTGAAGCGAGGAGGGAATATCCTGCATGTTCTGTCCTGTTCCTGAATACGGCAGATCGTGCCATCGCCTTGCCATGTTGTTGCCGTTAAATATGGTATGATAAAGTGAATTTACCAGTGCTTGTGAGGATACCATGACCCGGCGTATTGCTCTTGTTGATGATGATCAGAATATCATAACCTCCGTCTCGCTTCTTCTTGAGGCCGAGGGATTTGAGGTTGATACCTATACCGACGGCGAGCAGGCCCTGATCGGGTTGAGACGCAGGCCCGCTGATCTCGGTATTCTGGATATCAAGATGCCGCGACTTGACGGGATGGAACTGCTGACAAAGATCAGGGCGGGCAGCTCCATGCCCGTGATCTTCCTGACCAGCAAGGATGATGAACTTGATGAAGCGCTTGGCCTCCGCATGGGGGCGGATGACTACATCACCAAGCCGTTTTCCCAGCGGCTTCTGCTGGAACGCGTGCGGGCGGTGCTCCGGCGTGCTGAAAAATCAGACAGCCCGGGCGGAGAAAGCGCGATCAGCATCGGCTCACTCATCATGGATCCGGATCGCCATTCCTGCACATGGAAAGGCAGTAATGTCCGGCTGACCGTGACGGAATTTCTTCTTCTCATGGCGCTCGCCCGTCGCCCCGGTGTTGTCAAGAACCGGGATCAGCTACTTGATGCGGCCTATGGTGAGACCACCTATCTCGATGACCGGACCATCGACAGCCATATCAAAAGACTGCGGCGCAAGTTTCGTGAAGTTGATCCTGAATTCGATGGGATTGAGACACTGTACGGGGTAGGATATAAATATACGGAGAAAGCCTGACCTCCGGGCCTAACCCAGCCATATGGCACCTTGACACATGACCCCGATGCAAAAGGCCCAACAGAACACGAGCTCCCGGGATAAATTCCGGAAAAGGTTTTCGCCGCTTACGCTCCGGATTTATGTCATTGTAATTTTTCCGACGGCGATGTTTCTGATTGGCCTCCTTCATCTGGATCAGTACCGCCAGACCGTGCTTCAGTCGGAGATTGATGCGCTCTACCGGCAGGGAAACACCCTGGCATGGACCATCGGCCTTACGGACAGTGAATATTCTGAACTGGCGCGACGCCAGATCTCATCCCTGACCTTGCAGCGGGCATCACAGCTGATCGCGAGTATTCCGGATGCACGTATCCGCATTTTTCAGCCGGACGGGCAAATGATCTCAGACAGCGCGCGCGACGGAACTGCGTTGCCCCGGATTACCCTCAATCCCAGACTTCTGGAAGATCGTGGCCTGATGTCACCTTTTCAGCACGTTATTGACCGCATTGCAAAATTGCTCGCGCCAAATGACAATTATCCCGTTTATCAGGAAAAACCGCAGCAGATGGCCAGCGATTTTCCGGCGGTGCTCAACGCGCTGGCAGGCGAGCCGGGACGTCTTGTCATGCGTGACCGCAAAGGCAAACTCATCCTTGGTATCGCGGTTCCGATCCGGCATCTCCGGGTGGTTCGCGGCGCCTTGCTTGTTACCGCTTCCGGCGCCCAGGTTGAGGCGGATATCCGTTCGGTCCAACAGACATTCATCCAGATCTTTCTCGGCATCATGGTGGTGACCATCGGCCTTGGTGTTTATCTGGCCAGATCGATTATCGGGCCTGTTTCCCAGCTTGCCCGTGCGGCGGATGCCGTGCGCCAGTCAAGCGGCCAGAATCTGTCCTTGCCAAAGATGATGGACCGACGTGATGAAATCGGAGATCTGGCGCGTGACCTTGCCGCCATGACCGATGAGCTCCAGACGCGGATGCAGGCGACCGCTTCTTTTGCTGCGGATGTCTCACATGAGATCAAGAACCCGCTGACCTCGCTTCGTAGCGCTGTGGAAACCATCACCCGCCTTGATGACCGCGAACAGCAGAAAAAGCTCATGGATATTCTCCTTGAGGATGTGAAGCGTCTTGACCGGCTGATCACGGATATTTCCGCTGCAAGCAGGCTTGATGCTGATCTTTCGGCCGCCGAATTTACCCGGGTTGACCTTAGCGGGCTTATTAGGAATTTCATCTCATCACGTATCATGGCCCATGGGGAAAGCCGGATCCGTATCAAAGCCAGTCTCCCGGATGGTCCCGTTTATGCGGATATCGTCGTCGACCGGATCGTGCAGGTGCTGGATAACCTTTTTGCCAATGCCAGATCGTTCAGCCCGGATGGTGGTGAGATCAGCATCACCCTTCAGCAGGACGGAGATACCGCGGTGGTTTCCATGACAGACCAGGGGCCGGGCATTCCGGAAGGTAAGGTTGAGGCGATATTCGACCGGTTCTACAGCGAACGCCCCAAGGATGAGAAATTCGGTCAGCATTCCGGGCTCGGGCTTTCGATATCACGGCATATCATCGAAGCCCATGGCGGTACGCTTTCGGCATCCAATCTAAGGGATGATGGTGATACCACAGCCCCGACAGGCGCGGTGATGACGATGATACTTCCGATTTCCCGTATTCAGGATCAGGACCCTGTGGCATAATCAGGGCCTGTGGGGATGGGATCATGAAAAGTGATATGGAATGGGATGCCGATATTCCGGCAAATGAAAGCAGGCTTGTGCTCATATCCGGGCTTGCCGGATCAGGATATTCCACGGCGCTGACCATCCTTGAAGATGTCGGTTTTCTTGCGGTTGATAATCTGCCACTTGCCCTGATGGATAACCTGATCAGCATCGAGGTTGAAACAGCGGGCAAGATCGTTGCTGTTTCGATCGACGGGCGCACTTCAGGTTTTGATATCGATGGTCTGGCCGGTCTTCTTGTGGATGCCCGCCGCCGGCTCGGGGGGCAGGTCAGTCTTGTCTATCTTACAGCCGATGATGGTGAACTGTATCGCCGCTACAATGCGACGAGGCGGCCACATCCCCTGAGCCCGCAATACCCGGGATTCAGTCTTGCCGAGGCGATCACCCGGGACCGCGAAGATATGGAGCGACTTGAAAAAATTGCCGATATACTGATTGATACGACACGCTCTTCGCCATCCGATTTCCGCGGCATCCTTCTCGATAAGCTCGGGATCATCACCCAGGATGTCTTGTCGGTGACGGTGCAGAGCTTTTCCTACCGGCGCGGGGTGCCGCAGGATGCTGATATGGTTCTCGATATGAGATTTCTCAAAAATCCCCATTGGGAAGAGGGGCTGACGGAACTGACGGGTGAGGATGGTGCCGTTGCGGCCTTCATTGAAAAAGATCCGGCTTTCGGCCCTTTCATGGATGCGGCGATGGCCATGCTTGAGAAGACACTGCCACGCTACCATCAGGAGGGCAGGCCCGGATTTGTTCTTGCAACCGGATGTACCGGCGGCAGGCACAGATCGGTTTTTGCGGCAAGGATGCTTGCTGACATGCTGAAAAGCCGGGGATATTCAACCCGCCTTAATCACCGTGAGATTTGATGATCCGTTGCATTGAGCTTTGGGTTCTGGTATCAAAAATCCGATAGAGAATGAGGATTAGCTTATGAGTAAAGATTATCAGATTGCTGACATTTCCCTGGCTGACTGGGGACGTAAGGAAATCGCTATTGCCGAAGGTGAAATGCCTGGTCTTATGGCTCTGCGAAGTGAATATAACGGCCGCAAACCTCTGGCTGGCGCCCGCATTTCAGGTTGCCTTCATATGACGATTCAAACAGCTGTTCTGATCGAAACGCTGGCTGATCTGGGTGCGGATATCCGCTGGTCTTCGTGCAATATTTTCTCAACCCAGGATCAGGCGGCCGCCGCCATTGCAGAAGCCGGTATCCCTGTTTTCGCCCATAAGGGAGAGACCCTCGAAGAATACTGGGACTTTGTTGACAAGATCTTTGACTGGCCGGATGGTCAGCCCGCCAACATGATCCTCGACGATGGTGGTGATGCCACCATGTATATTCTGCTCGGTGCACGGGCTGAGGCAGGTGAAAAGGTTCTGGAGCGCCCATCCTCTGAAGAAGAAACCTATCTTAAAGCCCAGCTTGAAAAAAGGCTTGCGTCCAGCCCGGGATGGTTCACCGCCCAGCGTGATGCCATTCACGGCGTTTCCGAAGAAACCACCACCGGTGTTCTGCGTCTTTATCAGCTGGCCGAAAAGGGTGATCTTCCGTTCCCGGCCATCAATGTCAATGACAGCGTGACCAAATCCAAGTTCGACAACCT
>Ga0181584_10001234_pt1 | contig 19268 bp, 20 predicted proteins | sample 071ome_30_FD_132462 | JGI IMG/M metagenome (GOLD analysis project Ga0181584, IMG submission 132462) | Coastal salt marsh microbial communities from the Groves Creek Marsh, Skidaway Island, Georgia - 071406AT metaG (megahit assembly) | ecosystem: Environmental > Aquatic > Marine > Intertidal... | reverse complement strand
TATCCCTTTCGGGAATCCTGTTGCCCCCATTGGCCACCTGGCTTGTTGATACGGTGGGTTGGCGTGAGGCCTGGCATTTGCTCGGTGTCGCAGTTTTTTTTGTAGCCATGCCGATGACGGCTATCGTGCGCCGTGCTCCTGAAGATTACGCGCTGCACCCGGATGGTCTGACGGAAGAACAACTGGCCGCGGGACGCGGCATAAGGGCCCAGGCAGACTTTGAAACTTCCATGACCCGAGCCCAGGCGATGCGCTCGGCGCGATTCTACCTGCTGGTAATGGCCTTCGGTCTGTTCCAGATTTCCATCACCGTTATGCTGTTGCAGACCATTCCGTTCATGACAGATGCGGGATTTTCTCGTATCACTGCTGCCTCCATGCTGTCGCTGGCGTCATTGCCGGCATTTTTAAGCAAGCCGGTCTGGGGTGTGCTGATAGATCGATTCAGTGCCAGATTACTGGCATCTCTGGGCGCAGCAATTACCGGATTTTCGGTAATGTTGATCGTGTTATCAGTAGCGGCTCGACACCAGTTGCTGGCGTATCTCGGATTTCTGTCTATGGGAGTAGGCTGGGGCGGACTTATACCTTTGCAGGAAGTGATCTGGGCCTCGTTCTTTGGGCGGCGCTACCTGGGTTCGGTGCGCAGCATGGCAATGCCGTTTTCTTTTGGGTTGTCAGCCCTGGGCCCAATCGCGGTGGCCTATTACTACGATCTGGTAGGTAACTACGATCTGGCCCTGCTGGTTATCGGCGCCTGCAACCTGGTTTCGGCCATCGTGCTTGTGAAGATGTCGGATGGCGTGTTGCCCGCCGGTCCACAGGTTCTATGATCTACCTCGTCAGCAGTGGCGCGAGGACCGGCCAAACGTTCTCCAGGATCATGCCCTGCGCTTCCGCCCTGGGATGGATGCCGTCGTTCTGCATCAGCTCCGGTTGTTGTGGTATGCCATCGATCAGAAAAGGGACCAGCGGCAGTTTCAGCTCGGCTGCGATATCCGCGTACTGCTGGTAGAACGGAGCCGTGTAGCGGGGTCCGTAATTGGGTGGTATCTGAATGCCGGTCAGCATAACCTCGGCACCTGCTTCCCTGGACAATTCGACCATCGCTACCAGGTTGTCGCGAATGGCCTTCAAAGGCAGACCCCGCAGTCCATCGTTGCCGCCGAGCTCGAGTATCACCAGGTCCGGCTGGTATGAATCCAGCATGGCCGGCAGTCGCGAGAGGCCACCCGTGGTGGTTTCGCCGCTGACAGAGCCATTGATCACCTGGTAGGGATAACCTTCGTCATCCAGTTTCCTGGCAAGAAGTTCCACCCAGCCCTGGGATTCCTCGATACCATAGGCGGCACTGAGGCTGTCGCCGAAGACCATCAGGGTATAGGCGGAATCCGCGGAGGCGCGGACGCCCAGCAGCATTGTCAGGGAGGTCAGTGCCACCAGCAGGCAGCGAATACGAATGGCGGAATAATGAAGCATGGTTTCTCGGTATGTTAGCAGTTTCAAGCGTCATTCTAACCAGCAGCATCGCAGATGCAATCTGTCGACGCGGTAGGATACGTATAATGGGGGACCGACGGTTAAATTGACGATTAGAAGGACAGCCAATTCGTCATCGGGCTCAGTCCATGGGAAACTGGTCTCGTTCTTGGCGTCTCGATGGGAAAAACGCCTATAATCTACGGCCGTCGGCGATAGAGAATCAGGATATTCAATGATACATACCAGGGAATTGACCAAAACTGTCCCCACCAGTGAGGGCCCACTGACCATCCTGCAGGATGTCACCATCGATATCGAGGAAGGGCAGGCGGTTGCCATAGTGGGAGCGTCCGGCTCCGGTAAGTCGACACTGCTAGGCTTGATGGCCGGCTTGGACAGTCCCACCTCCGGCGACGTGGTGCTTGATGAACACAGCCTCGCCAGTCTCGACGAGGAGGAACGGGCTGTATTGCGCGGCCAGCTGGTCGGATTCGTATTTCAGTCATTCCAGCTGCTGCCTAGCCTCACGGCATTGGAAAATGTCATGTTACCGATCGAGCTCAAGGGAGATCGTGAGGCTGCCGTGAAGGCCAAAAATCTATTGAGCCGGGTGGGTTTGGAAGAACGCTGGCATCATTATCCAAACCAATTGTCCGGCGGCGAGCAACAGCGAGTGGCAATCGCCCGGGCATTTGCCTCCGAAGCCAGAATTCTGTTTGCAGACGAGCCGACTGGAAACCTGGATACTGCGACTGGCGCCCGGGTGATAGACCTGCTGTTTGATCTCAATAAAGAATATTCGACTACTCTGGTGCTGGTAACCCATGATGACCGACTGGCCGAGCGCTGCGATCGCCAGATTGTGCTGGCGGGTGGAGAGATTGTGAGCGATGAGGCCGTGGAGGAACGGGTCCATGGCTGAGCAGAAACTGAGTCAGCCCCGCAGTCTGGTGTCTCTGGTGAGGCTTTCCCTCACGATGCTGTGGCGTGACTGGCAGGGTGGTGAGCTGAAACTGCTTTTTCTGGCGCTGGTCATGGCGGTAACCTCGGTAACAGGTATCGCCCTGTTTACCGATCGACTGGAACAGGCGCTGCTACTTGAGTCTGCCAATATGCTCGCCGCTGACCGGGTGCTAAGCGGCCGCCGGGAAGCGCCACCGGAATGGATCGATGAAGCCCGTGCACTGGGGCTGGAAACTGCGGAAACCCTGTCTTTTACCTCGATGGCGTTCTCTGATACCGGAAACATGCTGGTGTCCGCCAAAGCAGTTAGCGACTCCTACCCATTGCGGGGCGAAATTATTGCCGCGGATGAGCCCTTCGTCAGAGGTTACCCCGTCGAGGGTGGACCTCCGCCTGGAGAAGTGTGGCTGGAATCGAGGGTGCTTCCTGCCCTCAATGTCTCTGTGGGAGATACTGTTTACGTCGGTGAGACGGAATTACTGATCGGCCGGGTGGTTGTAGTGGAACCCGATCGTCAGCAGGGAGGCATGGTAGACAATGCCGGTCCTCGACTTATGATGAATATCGCCGATGTGCCGGCGACCAATGTCGTTCAGCTCGGCAGTCGGGTCAGCTATCGCTATCTGTTCGCGGGAGACCAGGCGGTGCTGGATGTTTACAGCACCTGGTTGCGGGAGGAATCGGAAGGTCGGTTTCGTTTACGGGATGTCCGCGACGAAAGTGAAGAAGTCAGTGACGCGCTGAACAAAGCGGAAAGCTTTCTGCTGCTTGGCAGCCTGTTTGCCGTGCTGTTGGCGGGAGTTGCGATTGCATTGACTGCCAAGCGTTACAGCGAGCGTCACTTTGATTACGTTGCGATTTTGAAAACGCTTGGCTGCACCTCGAATCAGATCACCACGATTTACGTCTCCATTCAGCTGGCCCTGGCGGCGATCGCCATCGTGGCAGGAAGTATAATCGGCTGGTTAATTCATCATCTGATTCTGCGCCTCCTGGCAGCGATCATCATGGTGGAACTGCCGGCGGCCAGTTTCCAGCCCTTCATCATCGGCGCATTGACGGCTCTGATTTGCCTGCTGTCCTTTGCCTTGCCGCCCTTGCTGGCGCTGCGTCATACCTCACCCTTGAGGGTGTTGCGGAAGGATCTTGATCAGAACAGGATCAGTGCCAACGTTCCCTACCTTTTTGGGATTGCCGGTTCGATATTTCTGATTTTCTGGTACAGCCAGGATCTGGTCTTGACTTCGATTCTGGTTGCATCTGTGGCAGGCATAGTGGTGCTGCTTTCGGCAATTTCCTACTTCCTGCTGCAGTCCAGTGGATCGGTGGGGATGAAAGCGGGCAGCGCATGGAAGCTGGCCATGTCCGCGACCAGGCGGCGACGAAAACAAAACGTTCTTCAGGTACTGGTCTTTTCCATCACCATCATGTCCTTGCTGGTACTGACCCTTTTACGAACGGAACTTATCGACGATTGGCAAGCCCAGCTTCCGGAGAATACTCCCAATCAGTTCATGATGAACGTGACCCAGCCGCAGATCGACGGAATTCGAGCCTTCTTCCAGGAAAACGGCATTCAGGGAAATGAGTTCTTTCCAATCATGGGTGCAAGGCCGGTTGCCATTAACGGCGAGCCGCCGAGGCCGCGACCTGATGAAGACGACGAGCGCAGCAACGTCACCGAGCGAGCCAGCTCTCAGGCCCCGGACGAGTCACCCGGAAACGAGGGTGACGATCAGGTGCAAGGAGACCAGGACGGCGAACAGCAGCGGAGCGGCGGCAGGGTGGGGACAAGGCAGGTTACCTGGACTGACCAGCTACCGCCGGAAAACCAGATTACAGCCGGGCAGTGGTGGTACGAAGATCTGCGTCCCGGACAGGTATCAGTCGACGAGGAGTATGCTGGCTGGCTGGGGATTGAGCTTGGCGATCGGGTAGAGTTTGAAGCCAACCGCCAGTTCTTCGAGGTCGAAGTAACCAGCCTGCGTAGCGTTCGCTGGGACAACATGCAGCCAAATTTTTATTTCATCTTCTCGCCAGGCACTGTTGATCACCTGGGAGCTACCTACCTTTCGACTGCACGAATGGAGCAGGAACAAAAAATTCTGCTCAATGAGTTGATCAGACGATTTCCAACTATAGTGGTAATCGAAATTGATGCACTGATCGAGCAAATCCAGAATATTATCGCCCAGGTGACGTCTGCTATCGAGCTGATCTCGGTTTTGGTGTTGGCCTGCGGTGCTCTGGTACTGCTCTCCTGCGTCAATGCCACGCTCGATGAAAGATTCAGAGAGAACGCGATTCTCCGCACTCTTGGTGCGGGTCAGCGATTGATACTGAGCAGTCTGACGATTGAATTTGCCACCATAGGATTCGTTGCCGGCATAATTGCAACCGTTGGAGCGGAGGGAAGTTTGTTCTATCTGCAGGAATTTGTTTTCGAGCAGGACTTTACCCCGCATTACTGGGCGTGGATTGCCGGACCGCTGATCGGGATGGTGTTGATTGGCCTGCTGGGACTGAATTCCACGCGCAGGGTAGTCAGCGTCAGTCCTTTAAACGTTTTGCGCCGGGTCTGATTGTCGGCCTTCTGTTACGCGTAAATATCCAGAACGCTGCGCACCTGCCTCAGGTAGCCCGCGCCGAATAGCACCAGGTGATTCAGCAAGTGATAAAGGTTGTAAAGTGGTGCCCGCTTGCGCCAGTCTCGAGCGATATCTGACGACTCCTCGTAGGCTCGATAAAATTCCCGCTGGAAACCACCGAATAGCAGGGTCATAGCCAGTTCTGCTTCGGCCCATCCCTGATAGCAGGCAGGGTCAATAAGCGCCGGGTATCCCTCTTTGTCGCTGTGGATATTGCCCGACCACAGGTCGCCGTGAATAAGAACAGGCGGATGATCAGGCAGATGATTGCGCAGGTTTTCGGCCAGGGCGAGCACCCGCCGCAGGTCGCCAGAATCCAGCAGGCCCATCTGGGCGGCCCTTTCTGCCGGCGTGATCAGTCGGTTATCCGCGAAAAATCGGTGTCCGTCTGCTGACATCGAATTTACCTGCCTACTGTGGCCACAGAAATTGTTTTGTTCCAAACCGAATTCAGGATAATAAGTGCGGTGTAGTTGCGCCAGTCCGTTGCCCAGTATGATCCAGAAATCCGGGCGCGCAGTGCCGCTGCCCAAATCTTCCAGCAGCAGAAATTCGCGACCTGCATGGATTACTTCGGGAATCCGCAATTCGGTGGCGGCCCGAAGTTTCTCCAGTCCATGGGCTTCGGCACTGAAAAAACCCTCCGGTGCGTCCGGCTGCAGTTTGACAAACAGGCGTTCGCCACTGGTCAACTGAACCATTCCGGTTTGATTGATACAGCCGCCTCTGACAGCCTCAAATCTGGCAATTCCGGCGGCAAGATGTGTTCGCAGCCAGAGGTCGACAGCTTTCAGGTTCCCCGTTAAAGCCATGATCGGTATATAATCACACCTCAACCGACGGAACAAACACACTTCGATATCGGGATCGGGTAGTCGACAGACCTGCCTTCAATGATCCGCACGGAGCAGGAGTATTGAGATCGCCATGAGAATTTCACAACTGGGAAGGACGATATCTATATCGGTCGCTGCCATGCTGCTGGCGTTGGTGGCTGGTATATCTGCGGCACAACCCCTGCCGGAAATTCTTTCCGAATCCTGTGTCTACGGTGATTGCGAAAACGGAAGGGGAACCCTGGAAATTGATACCCCTACCGGTAAGGCAATTTACCGCGGCAATTTCCAGGACGGCGAATTCCACGGTTTTGGCAGACTGGAAGAGCCCTTGAGTTTCATTGAAAAGGCAATATACGAAGGTAACTGGGTCAGCGGTGAACGCAGTGGGCGGGGAAAGTACTATGACGGTAAGGGCGACCTCTATATTGGCGAATGGCGAGATAACAAACGTCATGGCAGGGGATCCTATTTCGTCAATATTGGCAGGTGGAACGAAAACGAACACACCGAATTCTGGCTGTCGCAAAATACCGAAAACTACACGGGTGAATTCGTTAATGACCTTTATCAGGGGCAGGGCATCTACCGCTGGAGGAACGGTAACCGTTACGAAGGTGGTTTTTTCGCCAATGACCGGCATGGATTCGGGACCTTCTATTATTCAACCGGCACCGCCCGCAAACAGCTCTGGGATTACGGCGATTTTGTCCGTTAGTTCCAATTTTTCAGAGAAAGCCAATGGACCTTGAATCAGTAAGGCGGGATTACCTGCTCGGCGGTCTTGAGCGAGAAGATCTGGCAGATGATCCTATCGCACAATTCAATCGTTGGATGGAGCAGGCGCTTAAGATGGACCTCAAGGATCCAACCGCGATGACACTGGCGACCGTTTCCGAAACAGGTCAACCCAGTCAGCGTATCGTGCTGTTGAAGCGCATGGAAGAAAACGCTTTTGTTTTCTTCACCAATTACAACTCTCGAAAAGCCGGCGAGATTAACAACAGTAACAAGGTTAGCCTGCACTTTCCCTGGCATGATATCGAGCGCCAGGTCAAGATCTGCGGAACCGCCGAAAAAATTTCTGCGGCCGAGTCACTGCGCTATTTTGTGAGTCGACCGCGAGAGAGTCAGTTAGCCGCGTGGGCATCATCCCAAAGTGACGCAATTTCGTCACGCACTTTTCTATTGAACCAGTTTGAGTCGCTGAAGCAGAAGTTTATTGATGGTGAGGTACCGTTGCCGGATTTCTGGGGCGGTTACAGAGTCATCCCCTTTGAAATGGAGTTCTGGCAGGGTGGCAGGAACCGCTTGCATGACCGGTTCCGGTACCGGCGGCAGGAAGATGGCGACTGGATCGTGCAGCGCCTCGCGCCCTGAGAATCGATCCGGGATTACTCTTTCCAGCGCTTGAGTTTTTTAGGTTCCAGAATGTTCTTCAGGCGCGCATACTGAGGAATGCCATTCCGGTACTCCGGATAATCCTCGCCCTGGATCAAAGGAGAAAAGTAAGCTCGCGCCTCATCCGTGATATGGAAACCGTCGCGAGTGATGAAATTGCGAGGCATGACCTTCTCAACATTGGCGACATCCTCCAGTCTGGCTTGCCCTACTTTCCAGCTGTAGTTCTTGCCTTTGCCACGCATGATAATCGGCATCACTGCGTTCTTGCCGGACAGGGCGAATTCCACCGCTGCCTTACCCATGGCATAGGCCTGTGCCACATCCGTGGCCGAGGCTATATGACGCGCGGCCCGCTGCAGGTAGTCGGATACAGCCCAGTGATACTTGTATCCGGTGTCTTCTTTGATCAGATTGGCAACAAAAGGTGCCACGCCGCCCAGTTGCACATGACCGAATGCATCTCGGCCCCCGGTATCTGTCAGGAAGCTGCCGTCCTCATATTGAGCGCCCTCGGAAACAACTATGGCACAGTAGCCATACTTTTTGACGCAACTCCTTACTTTGCGCAGAAACTTATCCCTGTTGAATGGAATTTCCGGGAACAGGATGATGTGCGGCGCATCGCCTTCTTCCTCTGTGGCCAGACCAGCTGCGCCGGCGATCCATCCGGCGTGTCGCCCCATCACCTCAAGCACAAAGATTTTGGTGGAACTCTCACACATGGATGCCACGTCCAGGCCGGCCTCTTTTATGGAGACAGCCACGTATTTCGCAACCGAGCCAAACCCCGGACAGTTGTCGGTGAGGGGCAGATCATTGTCCACGGTTTTGGGAATACCGATACAGGTAATGGGAAAACCTTCCTGAATGCTGAACTGTGCAACCTTGTTGGCAGTGTCCTGAGAATCGCCACCACCGTTGTAAAGGAAGTAACGAATATTATGGGCCTTGAACACTTCCATCAGGCGTTCATATTCCCGCTGATTTTCAGTGAAGCTCTTCAGTTTGTAGCGACAGGATCCGAACGCCCCTGCTGGCGAGCCGCGCAAGCGGGCGATAGTCTTTGTCGACTCCTTGCTCGTGTCGATGAGTTCCTCCCGCAAGGCGCCTATGATGCCGTTTTGCCCGGCAAAGACTTTGCCGATTTTGTCGCGATTCTGACGTGCGGTTTCAATTACGCCACAAGCGCTGGCATTGATCACCGATGTGACTCCGCCTGACTGGGCGTAAAACAAGTTTGCTTTGGCCATGATTACCCTGGAGAGTAAGGATTCTGAGTCCGCATCTTATCATTGCGTTGAACCAGATCAAGCGTGGCAATTGTCAAGTAATGATGCAACAATTCGACCCCACCATTGCGACTGGAATTGCGAATAGAGACGGAATTATGCGGCTTATTATTGGTATGTCAGGGGCCAGCGGGCTGATATATGGCATTCGCCTGCTTGAGGTGCTGAAGCAGCATCCGGAGGTGGAAACGCACCTGATTCTGTCCGGTTCTGCGAAGATGAACATCACCCTTGAAACCGAATGGAGCGTCGGTGATGTCAAGGCGCTGGCCAACCATGTGCATGCCTACAAAGACATCGCCGCCAACATCGCCAGCGGATCCTTTCGGACCGACGGTATGATTATCGCACCCTGTTCGATCAAGACAGTGTCCGGGATTGCCAACTGTTACGCTGACAATCTCATGGTCAGGGCTGCGGATGTGGTACTGAAGGAGCGTCGCAAGCTGGTGCTGGTGCCCCGGGAGACGCCGTTACACACAGGGCATTGTCGGCTGTTCTATGAGCTGAGCCAGATGGGGGTAATACTCGCGCCACCGGTACCGGCGTTTTACATAAAACCTAAAACCATCGACGACCTGGTGGATCATCACGTAGGCAGGGTTCTGGACCTGTTTGACCTGGATGTAGGGATGGTCAGCCGCTGGCAGGGCTCGACCTCGCAGACCGATTGACTTGATGACTTACAGACCACTCACACGATCATACGGCAGCACTTTTAAAGCGAGTCGGTAATTACGCCCAGGAGCCGGACGACGCTTTCGGTTTTTTCGACACCCAGACACTGCAGGTAGCGATCCAGGTTCCTTTCACTGGCGACGGTATTGCCGTCGTCGTGGCGTTCGCTGCCGGCGTGCGCCAATTGCTGTAGTCGATTCTGTTGCAACTGCTCCGCCTCCAGTTCCAGTTTCTTTACCCGTTCTCGGAATGATTCAAGTCGCTCGGCGGGAATTTCACAGTCGTCCCTGTTCTGCTTGATCCAGCGTCTGGCTTGGCGCAGCGGCTTGACGACATTGGTCGCCCATAGCAGGGAAAAGTCCAGCAGTTCGTCGAGTTGGGAAGAGGACAGCTCGCCGTGATACTTTCCGTACCAGATGCAGAAAAGCATTAGATTGACGTCGAGGCCATGCTCGTTCTGCAATGCCAGGCAGGAATCGGCAACGCCGTGCTTGCTGTAGAGAGTGACTGAAAAACTCCAGAAGTCGTTGCTGCTCATCTCGGTAAGGATCATTTTTATGGAGCGAATATAAAGGCAATACGCGCGCGCCCCGATCGATACTGAGTCTACCCGCGGCGCCCCGTCCTGTCATTAGCGGCAAGGGTTATCGACTCACAGGCCTATTCCGGAATGCAGATGATGAAGGGGTGAGCGATCAGCAGGGGTAATCGCGATTCTAAAAAGATAAAGGACAGTATGAGCCGCCTCCGAAGCACCTGCCGAATATGGTATAAACCCGGTTTGCTGAACGGCTTATTCTCTGATCATTAAAAATGCATATTCACATACTGGGTATTTGCGGCACTTTCATGGGTAGCCTCGCGGTACTGGCCAAGGAATTGGGGCACCAGGTCAGCGGCAGCGATGCCAATGTCTATCCGCCAATGAGTACCCAGCTCGAAGCCCAGGGAATCGCACTTTGCCAGGGCTATCGTCCTGAACACCTGCAGCCTTCACCGGATCTGGTAGTAGTAGGCAACGCCATGTCCCGCGGTAATCCGGCCGTGGAATATGTGCTCGACAACAATCTTGCCTACTGTTCGGGGCCGGAATTCTTGGCTCGCTGGGTATTGAAAGACCGCTGGGTTCTGGGAGTCGCGGGCACTCACGGCAAAACTACTACCAGCTCAATGCTTACGTGGATTCTCGATTATGCCGGGCTGAAACCCGGCTTTCTGATAGGTGGTGTGGCAGGTAATTTTACCAGTTCTGCGACTCTGGGTGAGCCGCCTTTCTTTGTTGTTGAGGCAGATGAATACGATACCGCGTTTTTCGATAAACGGTCCAAGTTCATTCATTACGCGCCACGAACTGCCATTCTCAACAACCTCGAATTCGATCATGCCGATATATTCGAGGATCTCGACGCAATCAAGAAACAGTTCCATCACCTGGTGCGGACAGTGCCTTCAAACGGGCTCATACTGTATTCGAGAGGCGAGGCACACATCGAGGAGGTTTTGCAGATGGGTTGCTGGACGCCGACCCAGCAGCTTGGTGTAGAGGTGGAGCCCGCCGATTGCGAGCATCAGGCAATGGCTGATGGCATATTCTGGAATGGCAGGATCCTGGACGAAGCGGGCGGTCACTTCGAGGTGCAGAAATTTACTGCGGCCGGGCTTTCCCCGCGGATTGATTCGGCCCAGGTCAACTGGGATATGACTGGTATCCACAACATTAAAAATGGCCTTGCTGCGCTGGCCGCTGCCCACCATGCGGGCGTGGCGCTTGAGACCGGGTGCGAAGCGCTGAGTCGCTTCGCCGGTGTGAAGCGACGCATGGAGCTGCGCGGCGAGGTGCGGGGTGTGAGGGTGTATGATGATTTCGCTCACCACCCCACCGCGATTGCAAGCACGCTGCAGGGCATCGCCGCAAAACTGAGAAGCACTGGGCAACAGACTCGTCTGATTGCCGTGATTGAACCTCGCTCCAATACCATGCGGATGGGAATTCATCAGGATGAGCTTGCTCAAGCATCCGGGCTGGCAAATCTCACTCTCTGGAAACGGCCCGAGGAATCGGACCTCGATCTCGAGGCACTGGTCGCTGACGCCGCGGCGAACTCGATGGTATTTAATCTGGTGTCGGAGATTGTGGAGTATCTGGCCGAAAATACAGTTTCCGGCGATCACGTAGTGATTATGAGCAATGGCGGATTCGAAGGAATCCATCAGAAACTGCTGGACGCGCTTGGCGCTCCGGAATCGTGATTTGATATGGCCGAGATTCAGGAAATTCCTCTTTTCCCGCTTCGTTCGGTGCTGTTCCCGAGGGGCAAGCTGTCGCTGCAGATTTTTGAAAAGCGATATATCGATATGGTGGCAAACTCTCTGCGGGATGGGTCTGGATTTGGTGTGATCCTGCTCAAGGAAGGTGAAGAGGTCATGAAACCTGGCAGGTCACAACAGCTCTATGCAATCGGCACCTACGCCAGAATTATTGACTGGGATCAGTTGGAAAACGGCCTGCTGGGAATCACGGTCGAAGGGGAAGCAAGTTTCATGTTCAGAATTACTGGAGCACCGAGAGCGGTCTGATCAAGGGGCAGATAATTTTCAGTGAGGTAGATACTCCTGACAAGAATCGGATTTCCGTGGGAGAAGAGATGTCTGGGATGACTGAATTGCTGCAATTGCTGGAGAAACATCCGGCGGTACAGGAAATGAAACTTCAGATTGATTATGACAATCTCTGGGATCTCGGATGGCGTTTGAGTGAATTAATTCCTGTAGCAACGGAAATCCGGCAGGAGCTACTGGAACTCGATGATCCCTGGGAGCGCATTCAGTTACTGGAAAGATCGATCCATTTTCTGATCGGCGACTAGGTGTCCTATTGGTTTCGTTAAAGCACTCAGGGAGCCTGTAAATGCTGGAGAATTTTTTTTCCAATCCTGGCTCGATGACCACGGAGCAGTGGCTTGCACTCTGTATTCTAGGATTTATCGTGCTGGCAATTCTGGTTCTTATTCATCGGTTGCTGGCGATAATGAAAATGAGTCGCAGGCAAGCCTACAGGCCCAACTTGCGGCGTCTAAGGAGATCGCGCCTGTTGAGCGCCGAGCATGCGGATCAGGAACAGAACGATGCAAAGTAAAATTTTGTTAAATGCCCTGTATCCGCTTGTGTGCCCCGTCCTGGTGCTGGCAAGTTTGCTGCTGATTCTCCCGTCCCAGGCGATCATAATCCGTCATGACAAGAATGCCGGGGAGTACCGCGTACGGGAAAGTGATTTTCCAGCAGTCTTCTATCTGGAACGTCAGGATATCGGCAAGACCTGTGTGGCGACTCTGATCGACCCCAAGTGGGCAATTACAGCGGCCCATTGCGTCACAATAACCTCGTTGCAGAGCAATCTGCTTGAAAGTGGCAGTCATGTAGTAACGGTTTCGGGCCAGCAACATCTTATTGATCTCCTGGTGATGCATCCTGCCTATCTGCCGGATTTTTCTGAAGAGGTAGATCTGGCGCTATTAAGGTTTGCTGCACCAATTGCGATGCCCAGGCCGGTAGAGGTCAATACCTCTCAAAAAGAGGAGGGCGAAGTGGTGAGTCTGCTGGGCTGGGGCTTTTACGGTCTGGGTACAACGGGGAGACAATTTAGCGACGGAATTTTCCGGATGGCACAGAATCGTATCGAGGCTGCGGGACGGCGACTGTCAATTCGCTTTGATGATCCAAGGCAGCTGTCCAGTGAGGCGCTGGAGTTGGAAGGTATGCCGAGCCTTGGCGATAGCGGCGGCCCGGCGCTTATTCAAGAAGAGGATCGGTGGCTGCTGGCAGGCATCGCAGTTGGCGAGGTTATGGATGAAAATTTCACGGAGGAAACTCAGGGCAGCTACGGTTCCGTAGCAGTGTATGAACGAGTCTCGCGCCACGTGGAATGGATCAGGCGAACAATGAGGGAGCGATCATGAAAAAACTGTTAATTGGGCTGGTCTTTCTAATTCTTGCCGCCGTTGGATTTCTGTTTTACGCCTTTGATTCGATACTGAAAGACGGTATCGAAACCGTTGGGTCATCTGTCCTGCAGGCTGATGTTACAGCGGGCTCTGTGGGCGTTTCCCCACTAAGTGGCAGCGGCGTTATCCGGGAATTGCGCATTGCCAATCCGGAAGGCTTCGATGAACCCTACGTTATGGAACTGGGAGGACTGGATATTGCCATCGAGCCGCAGTCCGTTTTCTCAGAAGTTATCATTATCGATCGGATTATTATTGACCGGCCAGTTATCACCTACGAAACCAGGATAAGTACCGATAATTTTAGGACCCTGCTCAATTCTTTGGGCGGTTTCCCGAGGCGACAAGCTGCCGGGGAATCCGCGGTACCAGGCAAGCGGGTGGTCATCAGGGATTTCCAGATGCATGGCACCCAGGTACGGGTTGCTTCAACGCTGGGTTCAGCAGAGCTGCCAATTCCGGATTTGCAACTGCAGAATATTGGAGAGGAGAGTGCGGCCGTAACCGTGGCCGAGGCTGGGCGCCAGATTTTTGCCGCTATCAATGAACAACTGCTGGCGGCTAATATGCCTAACGTAGAGATGCTGCGGGAACGCGTCGACGAAGAAGTTCAGGAACTGCGCAATCGGGCTGAGCAGCAGGTTGAGGAACTTGAGCAGCAGGTAGAAGAGGAAGTGAGAAACTTGCAGGAGCGAGTGCGCAGCCTGTTCTGACTCCGATCGATAGCCAACTCTTTGTTGGGGGCCGCCGCCAGTTGCACAAGAAAGCTTGCTATTGCCGATTCACCGCCGGACCCTCTCAAGATCGGCAAAGGACGGGAGTTGCGCGTACCTCAAGCTGCTAAAGTCTGTTACCATTGATGCTCTTTTTCATAGTAGTGACCCGGCGGCGCCTGCGGATTATTCCGGGTACTCAGACAGTCAGGAGTGATAACGATGACTATTGATGTTGGCGACAAGATTCCTTCCGGTACTTTCAAAATCATGGGTGCGGAAGGCCCGGAAGAGATATCGACTGACGAAGTGTTCGCGGGCAAAAAGGTGGTTTTTTTCGCCGTTCCCGGCGCATTTACACCCGGGTGCTCAATGACGCATCTGCCTGGTTATGTGGTCAACGCTGACAAGATCAAGGACAAGGGTGTTGATACGATCGCCTGCATGGCAGTGAACGATGCGTTCGTGATGGGCGCCTGGGGGAAAGCTCAGAACGCTGAAGAAATCCTCATGCTGGCGGACGGAAACGGCGCGTTTACCGCCGCTATAGGTATGGAACTCGATGCCAGCGGCTTCGGCATGGGATCGCGCAGCAAGCGCTTCGCGATGATTGTCGATGACGGTACGGTGACACATCTTGCTATCGAGCCGCCGGGCGGAATTGTCGTCAGCGCGGCAGAAGCCATAATGGAGCAGCTGTAATCGGGGGCGCCTGCGGGACTGTTAGTCCGAGGCCACGACAATTAGGGATTAAAGACGATGAGGACTCAGCTGATTGAATATTTCGACGGAGATGCGGTTCTGGAAGGTTACCTGGCTCTCCCCGAAAACGCTGCGGGTCCCCGGCCCGCAGTAATGGTGGCACACGACTGGTCCGGCCGTCGTGACTTTGCGATTAGCGCTGCGGAACGGGTCGCTTCATGGGGCTATGTGGGTTTTGCCCTTGATATGTACGGCAAAGGCGTATTCGGCAGCGACAGCGATACCGAAGTCAATGCAGCATTAATGAATCCACTGGCATCGGATCGCTCGGCATTGCGTCGAAGGATTAATACCGCCCTGACCTGCCTGAGGCAGCAGCCCGGTGTTGATGCCAGCCAGATAGCTGCTATGGGTTATTGCTTTGGCGGGATGTGCGTCCTTGAATTGGCGCGCTCCGGTGCTGATGTGATGGGTGTGGCCAGTATTCACGGAATTTTTGCCCGCGGTGATATTGGTAATGAGCGGATAATGGCCAGGGTTCTGTGCCTTCATGGACACGATGATCCCATGGTTCCTCCGGAGCAGGTATTGGCTTTTGAACAGGAAATGACCGAAGCCGGCGTAGATTGGCAGCTTCATGCCTACGGCAATACCATGCATGCGTTCACCAATCCAGCGGCCAACAACCCGGATTTTGGAGTTTTATACAGCGAGATTGCTGAACGTCGCACATACCGGACGCTGCAAGATTTCCTTCAGGAAATTTTCCATCACTAGTTAATCCTGAAAGTTAAGCGACAATCTCATAGCCGGGGTCAAGTTGGTTCCAATCTTTATGTTGCTTGGGTCATCAATTATCATTAGCGGCGGGTCTCTCGGGAATCTATGCGTTCTTTGTGCCTTATCTCGGCTCATGTTGGATTCGCCTGTGTTCACTCCGATTGATCCGGGCTTGACCTTCGATTGACATAATCCGGATGGATACGATGCAAGAATTGAATACAGATGGGGAATCCGGCAGCCAGCGCACTTGTGAGTGTCCTGCCGGTGACGAAAATTGTCCTCATTACGAGGAACTGCAGCGCGTTCGTGAGGAAAACCAGGAGCTGTTAGCGCTGGTTCGTACCGACGAGCTTACCGGGCTGTTCAATTTTCGCTATTTCCTCCAGGCGGTAGAACTGGAAATGGAGCGCTCTCGTCGATCCAGTCAACCAACCACCCTGATCATGATGGATATCGACCATTTCAAGGAAGTGAACGATTTGTATGGTCACGAGGTTGGCAACCAGACTCTTGCCCATGTATCGAAGATCCTGCGCAATACCATTCGGCGGCTTGATATCCCCTGTCGCTATGGTGGTGAGGAATTCGCCCTGATATTGCCCGATACACCACTAAGCGCTGGTGTGATGTTTGCCAACCGAATTCGGCATCTCATCGAGAATACCGGTTTTGGAGTTGATGGGGCGCTTATTAAATTGACAGCAAGTTTCGGCGTCGACGCATACCGCAAGGAGGATCAGATTTCAGCCAAGGAGTTTATTGATCGTGCCGACAGCCTGCTGTACGCCGCAAAGTCCGCCGGGCGCAACAAGGTCCGACACCCGCCTTTTGATATCAACACTGAGTAAGTGACACTGAAAGACATCTTCCAGGGTGTCTGCATTTCGGGTTTGCTATTGATCGAAGGATTCCAATCTGCACGCCAGATGGTGCAATATCGCTGCGGTCGCGCCCCACACCCTAAAGCCTTCATAAAAAAGTTCCAGGACCTTCCGCGATTTGCCTCTATACTCCATTGGCGATTCCGAGTAGGCGGCAGGATTCATCAACAGGTCGGTGGGCGCCGTAAAGATTTCATCTACTTCGATTGGGCAGGGTCGTAGAACAGGCTCGGGCTCAATCAGTCCGATTACCGGTGTGACTTCGAAGCCGGAAGGCAGGAATATCTGACCCAGCTGACCAATAACCTGCACCGTGTCCTGCGGCAGACCGATCTCTTCCTCCGCCTCACGAAGCGCCGTTATCACTGCGCTGGAGTCGTCTTCCTCTCGAGTGCCACCGGGCAGACTGACCTGCCCCGCGTGACTGGAAAGATTGGCAGATCGGACAGTCAATATAATGTGGCTTGAAGTCGTTATCGATGGCTTGACGACGGGTACCAGCACAGCAGCTTTTCTGAATGAGCGGTTGCTATAGCGAGCAATCTCTTCGAAGCTGCCAGCCGGATGCGCGATGGCTCCGACCTCTTTTGCCTGGGCACTGTCAAAGTAGCTCAGTAAATTTCTGAGCCTTGGTTCTTTTGACAGTAGCGGATCGTCGGGCGACATCAATCTTCTTCCTCTAACACGCCGGAATTTAAAGGGATTGTAATCCGTGTACCAGTTATGAAAATGCCGGCGGAAGCCGGCATTTTCAATACTCTGTAGATTATGGCAGCAATGTTTACCGCATGCTGTAAGTAAACGAGAGGAATGCGCGCAGGGGTTGGCCAATAAAATAACGATCCCCTCCGAATGACGTCCAGTCGGCTCGTTCGGCGTATTTCTCGTCGGTCAGATTCAGAATCCTGAGCGACACGTCAAGATCTTCATTGACGGCCCAGTTGGTGCGCAGGTTAAAGACGTCATGACCTTCGTAATCTGCCGTATTCTCGGGGTTGGTGTAGTAATCACCCATTTTTACCCATTCCAGCTCCGTGGAGAGAGTAGGGTTGATTTGCCAGCCCAAGCGGAAGTTCCCGAAATTATTTGGTGCGGTGTCAATTTCATTGCCTTCAAGAATTCCACCGGAGGCGGAGTCCTTTTCATAGGTGTGATTGGCGAAATTATAGGCGCCGGCCAGAGTCAGGTTGTCTGACAATGAAAAAGCACCGGCAAGCTCAATACCTCTATGTCTGGTGTCGTTACCCAGCACATTTTCTCGCGCGCTGTTGGTAACGATTTCATTTTCCTTGTCCATCAGATAACCGGTTACAGAATATTGCCAGCCGTCTCCCAGTCCTTCGAAGGCGATCTCGTAGCTGTCCAGTTGCACCGAGTCAAGGTCGGCGACGGTTTGCGCGTTCTGCAGTCTGTAGAGCTCGGTTGCCTGCGGTACGCGGAATCCGCGTTGCACGCGGGCCTGGACGTTATACTGGTCATTGAGTCGATAACGCACACCGAATTTCGGTGAAATTTCGTCAAAGTCATCATTTCTATCTGCCGGTCGGCTGTAACGACAGCCTCCAAATCCACAGGCTTGACCGTTTTCTTTTGTGCGGCCATCGACCATCAGATTGTCGTACTCGTAGTCGACCTGCTCCCAACGAAGCCCCATAGATATGTCCAGCTGCTCTGAAACGTAGTACTGGTAGTGAACGAAGGGGGCAATTTGAAAGGCATCCACTTCGTAATCATAGTGTTTGCCCTGGGGAATCGTGTTAACCAGGAATGCAGACCCCTGGGTTGGGTTTTCCTGAAACTGCTTCAGACTGCCATTTGTGGATTCCATATCCAGGCCGATTGCGAGGAAGGAATTATTGCTCAAATCCCGGTAGGCGGCGAACTGCATGCCAAGACTGCTGTGCTCGCTGTCCTCTGTAGGCTGACCGGGCAGAAAGTGCTGGATGAAATTCAGATCATTTTTCCGCAAGTAAGGGGTGAAAACGATCTCCCAGTCGTTGGCAAACTCTCTGCTGACCCGGGTCCAGAGGCGAAATGACTCATTATCCCGGTATGCTTCCGGGTTGGGATTGGTTTGTCGCAGGGAACTGTCCTTGTACGCCTCCGAACCTTCAACGTATCCGCCAGTCTCCTGATTCAAATTGGTCCGGGTAAAGCCGCCATCGAGTTGGAAGCCACTCGCTGTCTGATACTGGTACAACCAGCTGAGCTTTTGCTGGTCTACTCCGCTTTCATCCTGCCAGCCTTCGGAGTTTTCTCCGGTAGCCAGGAACATGTGTTTGAAATTGCCGCTGTCGAAACCTGCTACCAAGCCGGCTCGGTAGGATCCCCATGGCCCTGCTTCCAGGGTCAGGTCCATGCGCTCTTCCGGGGCAGGAAGCACTGTGTTGATCATGCCGTGCAGGGCGTTAGAACCGTAGAAAGCACTCCCCGGCCCACGAATGACTTCGATACGTTCGGCGTTTTCGGTGTGGGAGTCGAACATCTCGTTGACGTTACAGAATCCTGCAGCCCGCAGCGGAATTCCTTGTTCGGCCAACAAAAAAGAACCGCAAGCGCCGGCTCCGGTTAGTACCGGTGAGCGGATTGCTGTCAGGCTCTCCTGGCCGTTGTTCCTGCTTATGTTGACGCCTGGCAGACGATTCAGCGATTCCTGGTAGTGGCTGTGAGCAATCTGGCGTAACTCTTCTTCGCTGAGGACTGCCACGCTGGCATTGATATCCCCGAGGGATTCAGCGCGACGGGTTGTCGAGGTCACAACTATTTCTTCGACCGCCGTAGCAGCAGATTGCTGGGCGCCGGCTGTGTGCGATACCAACGCTATTGCCCCTGCTATGCTGCTCACCATTAATTTTCGGACCATTATTTTCTCCTGAGATTTAACTCTT
>Ga0181584_10001233_pt1 | contig 19268 bp, 15 predicted proteins | sample 071ome_30_FD_132462 | JGI IMG/M metagenome (GOLD analysis project Ga0181584, IMG submission 132462) | Coastal salt marsh microbial communities from the Groves Creek Marsh, Skidaway Island, Georgia - 071406AT metaG (megahit assembly) | ecosystem: Environmental > Aquatic > Marine > Intertidal... | reverse complement strand
GTTCGTTGGTTCGTTGGTTGGTTCTTTGGTCGGTTACGTATGAGATTTATCACAGAAACGAACACGAATACCGACGAATACCTGGCGACAGCGGGTGGAACTGAAGCACGAGGTGTCTTTCGTTGACCGCCGCCGTTGACCACGACCATCAGTGCTCGACCACCACCACCGACACGCCCCGCCCGTGCATCTCCACGAGCGCCTTGACCGCCTTCCGATCGTATTTCCGCGACTGCCTCGTGGCGCTCGCCCGAAGCTTGAGACACTTGAGCTTTGCGGCCCGCCGCACGCAGAAGCAGTCCTCCAACCTGCGCGCCTCGACGCCCCGCGAGACGCACGCGCCTGCACCCACGGAAAAGTCAATCTCTTCGATCGTCGTGAACAGGTCCGACCGGCCCAGCACCGTGAGCGCGTCCTTCGTGACGTAGCTCGACCGGACCAGCAACCTCCGCAGCCGCGGCATGCTCTCGCAGATGCCCAGCATGCTGGTCGCGCTCACGTTGGACGACTTGCTCGCGTTGAACGTCTTGAGCTGCCAGCTCGACGTCGTCAACGCCAGACCGTAGAGCCAATCCTCGGTGGTCTCTTCCTGATCGGCGAGCGACAGGTACTCGAGGTTGGACGTCAGCTGCGCCGAGGACGCCAGGTAGTAGAGCGCGATGGGCGTCCCGAGCCGGTTCTGTCCAAGATCCAGGTGTTTGAGGGCAACGCAGGTCGTCGCTCCGCTGACAATCTCCATGTGCGACTCGGTGAGCCCGCAGTCCCGCAGCCGGAGCTTCTCGAGCGACCTCCATGCCCCTTCGTAGAAGAGCAGCTGCACGTTCTCGAGCGCGAGCGCGTTGCCTGACAGATCGAGCCGCTCCAGCGTCTCCTGGAACGCCCACAACGCCGCCGGCGACTTCCAAAGCGGCTTTTGGGGTGACAGGTGTACATTGTACGACCACGAGAACGTCCTCGCTGCACGAGAAAGCCCGGGGATCACGCATTGCTTGCGACTTGCTCCCAATCGCGCCAGGAACTGCTGCTCGTCCGTCCCGATAATCTCCAGCGCCTTCCCGACCGCGACGAGCTCGACCCCTTGGATCCGGACCACGTCCGCGGGATGCGCCGCACACAGACACTCCAACGTCTCCTGCGTCTCGAACACGCAGTCGCGCACGACCAGCGTCTCGACGGGACGGGCAACCTGCCGCAGCTGCAGCGCCTCGACCTCGCCGAGCGTGCATTCGCTGTACTCGACGTGGCGCAGTCGACCCGTGGCCCCGAACGCACGCAGGACGTCGAGCGCCCTCGCCGACACCGTCCTCAGAACCAACGACCGCACGACTGGAAAGCGCCCCGGCGACAGCGAGGTGAGCGACTCGTCACACACGACGAGCCGCTCGATACCCCAGTCGTCCACCGCCGAACGCAGCAGCGCATTGCAAGCCCGCAGATGTCGCAGGTCGTCGATGTCAAGATGCGCGAGGATCAGCTCCGAGACATCGCGGCAGTTCCAGACGAAGGAGATTGGTGATGCCTCCATGCGGTGCTTGCTCGCGCGAGTCACGCCCGCTCAAGCAGCGCGCTACCGGAGATAAAGCATACGAACGCCCTTCATGTTGTCGTTGTTGTTGGTGCATCAAATGGGAAATAAATTGTGGCTTTGCGACCGTCCGACAGCGATCGCCTCCTCAACTCCCTCGATTCTTCGGGTTGAGCACGGAGTCCCGGCTCGCGACCCCGTCCATCGCATCCATCCGCTCGGCCTCTGCGTTCGCTGCCGTCACTCCCTTGAAGAACAGAAGCCCGGCCGTCGGAATCCCCGTCACCGCGAACAGCCCCAGGACCGGCGCATAAAGCGGCGAATCAGGCCCCACGACCCCGAAGATCGGGTTCTGGTTCGCGAACTCGAAACACGATCCCACCGCGGCGATGGTCACGATGCACGAGAACAGCAGGTAGACGCCAAACGGCAAGTCCTTGTTCTGCGAGTCGAGCTCCCGCTGCTTCTCCCGCTTGACCCACACCGGCTCGTCCTCCACCGTCGTGGTGGTCTCGACCTTGGCCTCCCCCTCAACCTTCCCCTCAACCTTCCCCTCCTCTCCCTCAGACGCCCGCACACGCAGAAGAGACTGCCGCTGCTGCCGCGGCAGAGCCACGTGTCTGCCTCCCGTCGCGCCAGCCAACTTCATCGCACGCGTACCACATGCACGCATCGTACTACGTACTACTACTATCGTTCTATTCGGATTCGGACGAATGATATTGGACGACGACGAATGAAATTGTGAGGCAATGAACAGTGAGCTCATGAGCTGATCAGCTCGAACGGAATCTCAAAGAAAACACACGCTCTCGTCGAAGTCAGTGCTGCATTGGCGTGCATTTACCGAACACAGTCGTAGTAGACGATCTTAGAAGTAGTAGACTCTGCGACGATGACATCGCGGGCAATCGCGGCCCATAGCGGGCGAGTGTCGGGACACGCGAGAACAAGAAGCACAATTCGTCCGAGTCGTGCGAGTCGTCCAGCTCGCCTTGTCGCGCTCTCCTCTTCCCGTCCCCATACGTGCACCGACGGGGAGGAATCGCGGCCGCTCGAGTCGTGGATCGAGTCGATCAAGTCCTCGTCGTCGTTGGCCCTGGCGGTTCCCTTCGTGGCGCTGCCGCTGGCCCCGTTCGGGTCTCTCTCGCACACCCTCTCCCAGTCCCTCTCGGAGCTGACGAGCAATTACGTCTTTGCGTGCGGGTTCGTGGGTTGGTTCGTGGCGCAGGCGGCGAAGATATTCACAAAGTGGTACAAGACCAAGGTGTTTGACCCAACCGCATTCTTCGACTCGGGGGGGATGCCGTCGTCGCACTCCTCGCTGTGCGCGGCGATGACGACGGCTGTGGCGATCCACCACGGCCTCTCGTCGAGTTTGTTCGCGGCGTGCACGTGCTTTACGGTGATCGTCATGTACGATGCGATGGGTGTGCGGCGACATGCGGGACTGCAGGCGCAGGTGTTGAACGCGGTGGTCAATAGCGTGCTGGAGGACCATCCAACGGTGAGCGGGAGGAAACTGAAGGAAGTGCTGGGGCATACGCCCCGGCAAGTACTGATGGGCGGTTTGCTCGGGGTGTGCATCGGGCTGCTGTTTCCTCATTAGCGCGGTGGGGTTGTACGATTTTGGATTCAAGAACAATGTACATGTACATGTAACCATCGCCATATTCATGTAATCATCATAACCATCGTCATCGGGTATCGGGTTTTGATCGGAAGCTGACGTCGGAGCCGCCTTCGGCGCAGATGCTCGCCTCCTCCACGCTTTCCTGGTGGGTTCGCATGAGCCAGTCCACGGCTGGGCTGGAGGACGGGACAACGTCCAGGAAGAACATCAGGACCAGGAGGACGAGTGTGGAGATGAGGAGCGCCAACGTGCCCAACATGGCGTAGAACGTGAGGGGCACGAACGCAAAGAGCATGCGTACGCCGACGCTGAACTGAAAGTTCATCCGCTGTATCAATACAACTGTGACTGCAAGCGTCGGAGCGTGCGAGTGAGCTTCGGGGCGTGCGAGTGACCGTCCGACGTACATACCTTCTCTGAACGGTATCTTCCTGTTGGCGTTCTCCGGCACAACCTTGACGAGGAACCCGAGATGGACCGCCATCCGAGCCGACTGGACGAACAACAACAGACTCATGAAGAGTACCGCCAGCGCCAGCGAGATTTTCACCGGCACGCTGATAAACGAGTCACCGTGCGTGATTGGGTCGGTGGCCTCGTACTCTTCGATCTGAGCAATGCTCGAAGGCGAGGTCAGGACGTTCAGCGTGTGAACGATAAGGGCCGAGTCCGCGGCGGCGAACCAAGCCACGGAAATCAGCAGGTTACGGAAGGTGTGAATGGCAAGAATCGATTCGGACGATGAGTTCATCACCCGGTCAGCCCAGACGCTTCGAGCCTTCTTGCCCGTGGACCAGAGCAACCCCGCCGACTTGTAGACGTGAAAGATGTCGGGGGTGTGTCGCGACAAGCTGCCAGAGAAGTAGTACAGCCCATTGTAGAGGACGAACAGCGACACGCACAGGACGAAGATCGCCACGTCGGCAGCCTCGGCCGAGTTCATTTTCGCTTGAATGCAAGTGGCCAGCGGTTTGACGCCGAGGCGCTTGTACCGTGCCTTCGGATGCCTGAGGGTCTGTCTGAAGGTTCCAAAGATATGCCGCACGGTGTCTGAAATGGCTTGAAACGCGAGTCATGCCAATTGGCTTCTACCAAGAAAAGAATTTGAAAGCAGTTCCCTGATTCGCCTGTCTCGGAATCCGCTCAGCTTCACCCGGCGCATAGCGCATACCCCGTGTACACTACGAAAAATAGGAGGAGAGCGCGGGGATCTCAGCGTGCACAGAGAACGCGCATGGCTGAACCCGACACAGTCTTTGCGCGCTTCTGGAGGGAGCACACGCATGGGTCGCTCACGGTGGACGTGGCCAGAAACCACGTGCTCGACGATGCGTTCGACCAGAGCGCGACCGAGTCACTCGAGGTCAAGCTAGACCCTTCGAATCCGTTTCGGGCCTCCGGAACGGCACCTTCGGCCCGTTTTTCTTCTTCCGGCGTCCGCTTCAAGGTCATGCGGCACGTCACACTCGGCCCAACACGACTGCAGACCGTCCACGGGAGGGAGGAGAATCTCCGCGCCATAGACATCGCCGCCGGCGTCTCGTTCGAACTCGACGATGCTTCGTTCAGACCGAAGGCGCGGGTCAGGATTCTTCGGATAGTGTCGCTCGGCCTGTTTCCGTGCGCCCACGTCAAGGTCCAGCGACGGATCCCGATCGCCAAGACGGGGTTCTCTCTGCGTCTCTCTTACTTCTGCCCCTTGCTCAGTCTGAATCGGGCGTTCCAGTCGCCGGCCAGATTGATTCTGTCGGTCGACGATACGGATCACTACGGGATACGCCTGACGCAAGGTGGATTGGAAGTCGCTGGGAACCGGTTGCTCGACGTGTGGAAGGGTGGGGTGATGATGGGCAGCGCGCTCATCACGTTGCCCAACACGTTGGACCTGTCGGCGGCGGACCTTCGGGGCGAGGTGACGGGGCCTGTGGGGGTCAAGTTGGCTCGCTCGGGGTTGAAGCTCAAGTTCCCGTAGGACTTTTAATCCTTCTCGTGTTTTTCAACTCGCGAATTTGAGACTTGACAGGGCTTTTTGAGCGTCACCCAGTGCGACCAACAAGTAGACGTCGTCGCACCAGTAGGAGCGAACTCCGCCGGAGACTTCCACATGTTCTTGTCGAAACTGCAGTTGCTTCCCGGTTGGCTGCGGTGGCCCCTGCTGGTCACGGGCGGCTTCTCCGCCTTCCTGGTCTCGGCCCTCTACCTGCTCCAGGAGAAGATCATCTACGTGCCGCGCATCCCCGGCCTACCACGCCAGTATATCGCGAAGCCGCTCGAGTACGACATGGATCACAGAGACGTATGGTGCGCTTACTTGAACACACCCCCTCTGCGCTCGCTCACGCGCTCACTCACGGGTTCGCCCACCAGGATCGAGACTTCTGACGGCGTCAAACTGCACGCGTGGCTGGTCCACAAGAAGAACATGGACCAGGCACAGGTCAACGAGTTGCCGTACGTCGTCTTCCTACAGGAGAATGCGGGCAATATGAGCCACCGTCTCCACTGGCTTCGGGCGCTTGTCCACATCCTGAACTGCAAGTGCGTCATCCTGCAGTATCGCGGCTACGGGGAGAGTCAGGGGACGCCGAGCGAGGTCGGCCTGCAGCGGGACGTCGACGCGCTGATGGACTGGGTGACCTCTCGGCCAGACTACGCGGCGAAGCGGACGCTGTTGTTTGGACGGTCGTTGGGCGGCGCGGTGGCCATCTACGCGGCGGTGCAGCACAAAGGAGCGTACAAGGCGATGGTCGTCGAGAACACGTTCACGTCGATCGAAGCCATGGCGGGGGTGGCGTTCCCGCCGCTGCGGCTGCTTGTCGGGGAGGGCAAGTGGTTCAACTGGCTCGTTCGGTGGGTGTTTGAACTCTCCCGACTCTCTCTCTCTCTCTCTCACACACACAATCGCGCTTCGCTCGTTCGCCAGGAACAAGTGGCGCAGCATCGAGCGGATAGGGAAGCTGAAGGACGTGCCGATCCTGTTTCTCGTGTCGCTGGCGGACGAGATCGTGCACCCCGGCCAGATGCAGAAGCTCTTCGTGGCGGGCGGCGGGAGCGCCAACGAGGCGTGGCGGCTATGTGAGTTCGCCGAGGCGCGCCACATGGATGCCTATCACACGCACGCGCCGCTCTACTGGCCCGAAGTGAAGCGGTTCTACGACAAACAGATGTCGATGTCTTAACAACAATCACTTGTTGACGCTCGCAAGCCACGCGTCGACGTACGCACCGTCCCAGAACTTGCTCAAGTGGCGGGCGCCGCCGTCGCACAGCACGGTCACGACGACCGCGCCCGGCGGCAGCCCGGCGGCCACCTTGACCGCACCGCAGACGTTCACCGCGCTGCTGCTTCCCACCCACAGTCCCTCCTCTCGCAACAGCCACCGCGCCATGTCGACGCTCTCCTGATCAGTCACCCGCACCGCGTCGTCCACCTCGCCAACGATCTGCGCAAAGTTCCCCGTCAACCTGTTGATGCCCACGCCCTCTGCAATCGTATCGATCGGATTCTTCAGCCGCTTGCCCTCCGCCTCTTCCCTCGTATACATGACGCCCCGCTTGACCTTGTTCAGCAGCCCCGAGCCGGGCGGATCAGCGAGGACGAGCCGGACGCCGTCGTCGTGCCCCTTGAGCACCCGCCCCACCCCGGCCATCGTCCCACCCGTGCCACACCCACACACGAACGCGTCGATACGCCGCAGCCCCAGCGCCTTCACCTGCCGCAAGATCTCTCTCCCGGTCCGCAGATGCGCCTTCATGTTGGCAAGATTCTCGAATTGGTCCGCAAACACCGACGACGGTGCCGGTGCCGCAGGCGTATTCTCTCCCTCGTCGTCTATCTTGTTCGCACACGCTGCCGCCGCCCGTCGCCTGGCCACGTGAACAAAGTGGTCCGGATGACTGATACCAACGGGACGCACCCGCGCCACCTCCGCCCCCAGCGCCACGAGGATCCTCGACTTTTCCTCGGCCGCATCGTCCGGCATGGCGATGAACGCGCGACAGCCGTAACTCGGCGCCAGCATCGCGAGCGACACACCCGTCGACCCGACCGTGCCCTCCGTGATCAGCCCGCCGGGCCGGAGCGCGCCAGACGCCAAGGCGTCCTGGATGATTTGGAGCGCCACCCGGTCCTTGATGGACCCACCGGGGTTCAGAAACTCGGCCTTGGCGAGGATTGTCCGATTCGTCTTGGCAGACAGCGCCTTGAGATGGACCAACGGCGTGTTCCCGACGAGCGAGGCCACGGTCGGGTCGGGCAGTATCGCCGTCGGGCTTGCCGTTGCGTCGTCGTCGTCCGTACGTCTGTTCACGACGCCGGAAGCCACCCACCCAACAAGCGCGGCACCGGCGACGACAGCCGCAAGCTTCCAGTCGACTTCCCGCATGCCAGCGGAACGGTGCGCACGACGCGTACGAACGAAATGCGCGACACGCTTTTCGAATTTGCCCGAAAATGTCCGTCGTCGCCCCGCGGCGCCTCAAGGAGGTGTCACGCGTCGCCGCGGCGCTCTCTGAAGCATACAGACAATGGAAATCCCAATGTACGACCTCCCGTGAGTGCGATATGCCGTGTCCAGCGGTGGTCGCCACGGGCCTCGCCTCGCTGCTCGCCCTCCCCTCTGCGGCGGCCTGCGACGCGGCCTCGGACGACCCCAGCAACCGGAACGACCCAAAAGATCCCACCGAGCCATCCTCGGCCTCCTCGGCCCCCTCGGCCTACGGCACGGCCAAATGGCGCATCTACACGGACAGGGCCTTTCGCGCCGCGTCGGCGACCCCACCGGACCACCCGTCCGCCACGCACCTCCTCCGCACTGCGCTGACGCATGCCATCGCCGGGTTCGGTCCCGACGATCCGCACGTGGCAGCGGCCAAGCAGAACCTGGCCGAGCTTTTGCGCATCAGTGCGACAAACGCGAGCGATCCTCGGCTGGAAGAGGCACTGGGGCTGTACAAGGAGGCGTTGGGCACACTCGTTTCCGCGTACGGATACGCAGACGCTCGCGTCGGCGCGCTCTTGCACAACATGGCGGGCGTGTACGTGCGGATGGAGGACTGGGGGGAGGCGCAGCGGTGTTACGAAGAGGCGGTCGACGTGAAGCGGCGGGTGCACGGTGCGGGGCATCGGGACGTCGAGCTGTCGGAACGACACTTGGAGAAGGTCAAAGCGAAAGCCAACGTCAAAGGCAACGTCAAGTTCAAGCGACGCGAGAAGGAGGAAAAAGACGGATAGATATAGGGTGGAAGGGAAGCCGTATGTGTTTACACTGAGTTTCCTCACACCAGCTCGGCCGCTTTGCCCGTCTTGTTCACAATCTCCAAAACCTGACGAGTGCGTAGAAGGGCAGAGGGTGAGCAGGGTTGTCTGCGTCGCTGGTGTCGCGGAGACGACGACCTGGCCCAGACCACTCATCGTACCTTCTCCTTGCCGATGCTACCGTCGGTGACGACGACTACTAGCTGGGTATCGAGGTCGCACTCCACGGACTCGACGCCCTTGGTTTTGTTGAGCACCCGCTCCACGGCCCCGCTGCAACCCGAGCACGCCATGGCCACCTTGAGTGTAATTTCCTCGGACGGCATCGCGGGATCTCGCCGATGCGCGATGAAGGACGATTGGAACTGTCTTGATGCGTGTGTACACACACTATAATAAACGAAGACGAACGCAAGGAAAAAATGGTGAGTATCCTGAGTAAGGGCGTCGGTCCCTTCCGGATCCGAGCCCTTCCGGAGCCATTTCGGCAGTCACAACTATCTGAATATCGCACTCGGGGCTTTCGCGCCTCGACCGTGGCTATAACACACATATATCTACCCATTGGAGGCGACGAATTGGCTCAATCCCGGAGCGAGCGACAGCAAAACGCGTTCCTGGGAGGAGTAGGAGAATTGGCCACCACGGCGACGCACCGACCTTCTCGTACCTCCTCGTACCCGGAGCAGCTGACGGGTGGGGGCTCGGCGGGGAAATGGACCACCACGGCGATGACGACGACGCACCTACCTTCCGGCAGCTGACGGAGGAGCTCGTGGCCACCAAGTCGGCCCTCGCGGCAATCTGCCGGGCGTCGTCGTCGAAGGAGGATCTCCTCAGCCTGGCGGCTGTGAACAAGTCGTTTCACGAGGTGGCGCATAGCGAGCACGTCTGGGACCGTCTCTACGAGCGAGACTTTCCGTACTTTTACGGCAACCTCGTCGCGCGTCGTCGGCGCGATCGGCGATTCGTATCGTACGATGACCCGAACGACAGCGGGGTCCATGTCCCGTGGTTCACAGAGTACAAGAAGCGGCACCACCGGGAGCGATGTTGGCAGACTGGCAACCTGTCTCGCAAGGCGCCCTTGACTCTCGGCGGGCATCTGGGCTGCGTGTTTGGGGCCTGCTTTCTGGGCGCGCCGTTCACGCCCGGAACCATTTGCACCGGCGCGCACTTGGACAGGACCTCGGTGCCCGCGGCATCGTCGTCGTCGTCGTCGTCGTCGTCTGGAGGGGAGATAAAGATGTGGCTGCCGAACCGGGGGACGACGATCGAGCAGGTTGTGCGTGAATACGGCGGTTCGGGCGACGAGGAGAGCAACCCGTCCGTCGGCGGCGTGCAGGCCATCCCGGAGGGTATGGACGTCGAGACCTTCACGAAGCAGGAGATTGCCCGAGCGGGGGTCCTGAGCCTCTATCAGCTGCCTGGAACGGCGCAGATTGCGTGCACGACATGGAAGTCGGGCGTGCACATCCTCCGGTGCCGTGCGGTGGCAGAAGAGGTCGAGCAGCGGTACGGGAACGGGGACGGGAACGGGGAAGGGAAGGGAGGAAATGCGGGACGGAAGAGGATGAAGCGCGACACCGCCGACCAGAACCAGAGGAACAGCAAGGGGTACAGTTTCGACGCCGTGCTCGAAGTGATGGGGCAGGAGGCCCCGTGCTCAAAGACGTTTGTGGACAAAAAGTCGAGGATCCTGGCGTTGCCGAGTTACGACGGCGCTGTCAGACTCTACCTGCTGCCCAGGTGGATCACCGACTGCGGCGAGATCGCAGAGGAGGAGCGCGAGGACGGGGCCGGGAAGGCGCCGAAGAACGACAACAGCAAGCCGAAGATCCACCCATCGTCGACGCTCTACGATGACGCCAAGTTCGAGATCCGCGGCGAAGACGGCACCAACACGACGGGAACCCGCGCACCGGTCACCGCCCTCACGATGTCGGATGACTGCAAGCGGATGTTCACCGGCAGCAACGACACCCTTGTCAAGCTGTGGGACATGGAGCGCGAGAAAATCGTCCACCGCTTCGAGGGCCACGAGGGCTTCATCTGGAACGTCAAAGGCCTGGATGCCGACCTCAACAATGCCGTCAGCACCAGCACCGACGGCTTTGCCAGACGCTGGGACCTCAGGCAGCGGACGTGCGCGGGCAGCATCAACGTCTGTGCTCACCCCGGGAACGTCCAGGCGGTCACCGGCGTGGCCTTGCGTGGCAACGGCTACCACATGGCCGTGGGAAGCTTCGACAGTAACGTCTACGTCTTGGACACCAGGATGATGCGGCGGCTGTACAGCGTCGGACGGCACGGCGACAAAGTGTGCCGGGCGCACCTCTACGACAAGGGGGATTGCGGCGATTTATTGATGACGACCGGCTGGGATCGGACGGTCAGGCTCTGGCAGTTCGATTGAAGGGAGAACGAATGTCAAACAGTAACAGTTAAACAGTAACACAGTCCAATGCCGACCCGCGTGTCGTCGATGGCGCCATGTGCCCGCCCCGTGCGTCCGTGTGGAGTAAACCCGACGAGGAGGACGGAATTTCAAATCGCGAATCCAAAACTGGCACGTCGCTCTCTCTCGCGGAATCTACCCGTGTCGGCGTCCCCATGGCACGGAACGGCGTCTTCAAGACTGCGGGAGCTCGGTTCAAGAGCGGCGCTGTGTGTGGGAAGCTCGGCGCAGGGCACCGAGACTGTCGTGATCATCGAGAACGATGGCGTGCTGGTTGACCTGCACACACACGGGCATCGGAAAGCGTTCAACCTGGCGTTCGACGAGATGGGGTATTCCTGTTCGCAATGGAGTCCTCATATTTACTACGACCTTTTGCGCTTCGGCGATGGCACGGGAGAGGGTCTCGTGCGGGCGTACTACGACATGGTGCGTCTGTCGCCCTCGCACTCGCCCTCGCACTCGCCCTCTTCCGCCCTTCCGCTCTCACAATCTCCGGCGCTTTCGCGCTCATCGGTCGTCGTCCGACAGGTCGGCTGGCCCATCATGCTGTCCACGTCGGACCGGCCCGCATTTGTCGAGAAGATATACTCCATCAAGAAACAGAAGTTTGCCGACATCGTCGACACAAGGGACTTTCCGCTGCGGGAGGGTGTGAAAGAGTTTATCGAAGAGGCAGACAAGGCGGGAGCCCGCCTCGTCGTCCTGTCCGGGACGGTGTCCGACCCGAAAGACCACGTCGTGGACGCTGTGCTGGACCTCCTCGGAGACGCGCTGCGCGACAACATCCAGGTATTGAACGCGGGGGACGTCTCGAATGGCGGGGAAGACGACGACGAGGAGCTGTCGTTCGAGCAGATGGTCGCACAGGTGCAAGGCAAAGGGAAGGCCAAGTCGGCGGCCTCGTTCGTGCGGGCCGTCAACCTGCAGAGCCGGGGGATGGGGGTGCGGGTCGACGCGAGCGTGCTGGCGGCCGGCGTTTCAAACGTGAGCCCATCGTATTTCTCGGCCGTGTGTGCGACGAATGGCGGGTCGGGGGCGTCGAGTGTGCTCGTGGCCGTGAGCAACTCGCTCATGTCGAGCGCCAAGTCTGCCGGGTTGTTCACGTGTGGCGTGCCGCCGAGCCTCCAGGGGCGCGGCGGGTACACCGCCGCCGACGGGATCTTCGACGGGTTCGGGGCAGGGGGCGGGCTCACCTGGAGGCGGCTGAGCAAATCGCTCGCTGCCAGACGACAGTAGAACTTTCGAAATTTCTGAATCATGTACACTACTCGATGACTTCCGTCGTCGGACGAGTATAATAACAACCACGACCGGCACCACGACCGCATGCGTCGGCATCCGCAGGGCGTGCAGCCGCTCAGCCACTTGCACATTGCGGGGCGCCATGCTGAGGAGGCCAACAACGACCGTCGAGCGCGAGGGCTCGGCACCCTCGGCGCGCTTTCCGACGAGCTCTTGCTGCAGGTTCTCCACGACCTTGACCCCACCACGCTGGCGAAGCTCTCGTGCGTGAGCAAGGCGCTGTACTGCTACTCGAATCACGGAGATTTGTGGCGTGCCGCCGTCCTGTCGAGCACGAGTTCGAGCACGAGCGGTGCGGACGCCGCATCGGGTTCGTGGGTGTTTGACGGCACGTGGAAGCATACGTACGTTGCATTGATAGGAAAAGCGAGCGGGGACGAGGGGTTGCGTGTCGACCGGGCGGGCGTTCCGTCGACAGGGGCTTCAGCAGAAGCAGCAACACAGGCTTCAGCAGAAGCAGCAACACAGGCTTCAGCAGATGCAGCATCCCCGATAGAGATCGTCGTCGACGATCTCTTCTCAGACGTGCTGTATCAGCCGTTCCTGTGCTCGGCGCTGGACGTGGACGAGGCGTGGCTAGAGACGGAAAACATCGATCGGCGGTCCAACCTGACGCTGGAAGAGTTCCGGAGCGCGTACGAGGTTCCGAACGTTCCCGTCATCATCACGGACGTCGTCGAAAACTGGCAGGCGTACCGCACGTGGGACACCGACTACCTGCGTCGGGCCTTTGGCTCGTCTCCGGTGATCGTGGGCGACGCGCCGATGTCGTTCGACGCATACATGACCTACTGCGAACAGCAGCACGACGAAGCGCCGCTCTACCTGTTTGACAAGGAGTTTTGCGACAAAGCCCCCGCGATGGCAGCCGAGTACGACGTCCCGGCGTACTTCGGGGAGGACCTGTTCTCCGCCCTGAAAGAAAGGCGGCCAGACTACCGGTGGCTCATCTACGGCCCGACCAAAAGCGGTTCCACCTTCCATAAGGACCCGAACGCGACGTCAGCGTGGAATGCGGTCGTGTTTGGCTCGAAAAAGTGGATCATGTACCCGCCCCACGTCATGCCACCCGGCGTGCGACAGAGCGACGACGGTGCCGACGTGTTCTGTCCCGTGTCTCTCATGGAGTGGATGCTCGCGTTCTACGATCTGCGGGACTGCGAAGGGACGGCGCCTCGGGAAGCCGTAGTCCGCCGGGGCGAGATCCTCTTTGTGCCCCGGGGCTGGTGGCACTGCGCGTTGAACCTCGAGGACACGCTGGCCATCACGCAGAACTACGTGAGTCGAGCCAATCTGCGGCACGTGCTGAACTTCCTGAAGAGCCCACACGCTGACGTGCTCGTCTCGGGGGTGCCGGACGAAGAATGCGTGACCCTCGGCCCTCGGTTCGTCGAGGCGCTCGAGCGCGAGGGCCACGGGGAGTTGCTCCGGAATATCGAGCGCGAGGAGGAGGCGGTGCGGCATCAACTGGCCGAGAAGCGGAAGTCCTCGTCCGTCCTCGCGGGCTGCTTTGGCGGCGGCAAGCGTCAGGCCAACGGCGGCGGGTTTTCCTTCGGCTTTGGCTTGTAGAATTGTTTGAAAAATCATACGTGACCATATATAGTAATTTATTCTTGCTCCTGCTGCTGCTGATCATCATCACCACCGCGTGCGGATCTTCGGGAGTCTGTCGGAGCAATCGCTCAGGTCGTGACTCGACAGGGTCGAGGTGCCGTCGCTCAAGAGCCCCTCCCGGTCGTTCTCGTTCTCGTTCTCGTTCTCGTTGTCATCATCGTCGTGATTCGCGCTGCTCATGGAGGCAAGATCAGACCTCGAGTCGAAAAGCTTCCTGCTCATGAGCTGAAGGAGGTCCTCTGGCGCCCTGCTCGCGTCACCCATCTGCTCTTGGAGCTTGCTCAGGTGCACGTGGTGACTCTCAAAGACCTGGCTCACCTTTTTCGAGATTGGCTTGCCCGCCGCCCCCGCTGCCCCAGCCTCCCCGTCGTCCCCCTCCTCGTCAATGTCGTTGGTCAGCACGAGCACGGTGTGTCTACGGTGAAGGTCAGCCTCACTCGATGCCCGCCGCATACCCACACTGATCTCGTTGAAGTGCGACCACGACACGTTCCGCCGCAGCATCAGCTCTCTCTTCTTTCCGTCTCGCTCCTCGCCGCCCACCAGCACCGTGCCCGCACCCACCCACTTGTCGGCATACGGCTTGAACACCGACTCAGCCATCACCGCTGCAAACTTGGGGTTAGACACGCTCCGGACCGCCTTGGGAATGTACTCCATCGTCTCGGTCCCGTCTGCGTCGATCGACACGCCACCAAAGTCTGTCGCCGACGCCGACTGCGTCATAGACGTCAAGTCCGACATCTCCAGCTGCCCCTCCATCTGCAGTCCCATCAACCGACAGTCCGACCGGTCTGGCGTCCCCATCAGTGAGCTCGGCGTCGATACCGGCCACGACGTCTCAGACCCAAAGCTGGCCATCCTATTGTGCGTCCCGAGTGCCACCAGAACGTGGCCCTCGTCGTCAAACTGTAACATTGCGTCCTTCGCCCGACGCTCTGGCGTCGCACACCGGCTCAGCGAAGAGTTGGAGAGCACCCGTGGGAGCGACGAAAACGAGTTTAGACTCGAGCAGGACGCCGACTTGCCGAGGTACTGACTCATCGTCTCTTCGTCCTCCGCCCGGGCCTGCTCGGCGGCCAATTCCTCGGCCGCCCGCAGTTTGGCCAGCTTCCGCTTGGACAGCTTTGTCTTGCCGCTCGGCAGGGGGGGAAGCGACGACAACGCCTTGTCCAATTCGCCGTCTGTTGTTTCCGCCGGCTTGGCTGGGTCAATTGGGTGGATTGTGTTGCATGTGATGCGAACGCCGCTCGCGCTTTCGCCGCGGGCGTCTCCCTTCGCCTCGACCCGGAGGGAAGACGTCCTTTGATTGTTGGAATCGTCAACGTCTACCCCCCGGGGAGCAAAGCAGCCCCAAAGCAGCTTCCCGATGCCCATTGACCTTCAGAGATACGTCCGTTGTGTAGACTATGGAGATGAGCGATGCGCAGGCTGTGTTGGTACGTGGACTCGAATGTGCGCAAGGCCCTGACGCAGACTCTCTGACTCGTGCGACGCGCTTCGTTCGCCAGGGTCGTAGAGAGACGCGTGGTATAATGATGATGATGGAATAGTTCTAATGTGTGGGAAGAAGTTGGGTATGCAGGACAGACACGAACGAAGAGTAGAGGTGTGGAGGGTGCTGAGGTGGAAAAAACCACCACCAATTGGAAGTGGAAGTGGGCATGGGACGCCGGTAATAAGATCCGTTTGCCGGGGAGTCTATGCGTCTCTCGATGGTAACGGCGACGAGAAGGTCACCGAGGCCGAGGTCTGTGACGCCGCCGAGGAGCGCGGCCTCGTGCTGACGGACGAGCAGGCGTTTCTGGCGTCCGATGGGGAAGCCGACGCCGGGGACGGCGGCGTGAGCCTGGACGAGCAGTTGACCGGCATCGACGGGCGTGTCCAGGGTACGTATGAAGGAAGACGAACAACGCTATGGGCTGTGTCCACGCTTCTCTCTTTGCGCTAGAATGAATGATTTCCCGTTGGGTTAACCCAACGTTGGTGAGACTCGTGGGTCACTATCTTTCGTTCCAACCTGAATGAAGAAGACGATGATCTCTCTCGCACCCATGCCGTTGTGGCGGCCATGCTCTTCAGTTTACAGCAGTTCAGCTTGGTCGCTGCGCAGGATCCGCTCCCATACCCCCAGAGGCGTGCCCTCAGTGCGTGATTTTCGCGTTTCGAAACTCGAATTCGAGTCTCGCCCGTCTGGATTCCCGCAACCCTGCAATGCTCGCGTGGTTTACTGCCTTTTAAGACGGAATGGCGTGGTTGCGTCGTGCGCGTGCGCGAACGCGAACGCCATCCGACCTCGGTATCGACGAATCTCGCCACCTTCTCCTCACCCCTCCCTCGCCTCTTCTCGCAGCCGTGGCCAACGCCGCCGCCGCCCCGACTGCCGATGACGTCATCGCCGACGGATGCATCACCGAGGCCGAGCTCCTCGACGCCGCCGAGGACCGTGGCATCGTGCTGACGGACCAGGAGGTGCAGGCGTTTCTGGCGTCGGAGGGAGCCTGCGTTCCTCAGGACGCGCAGGCCTTCCTTCAGGGGTACCTCGACAGCCTCGATCTGAGTGAAGAAGGAAGGAAGCGCAAAGACTCCGGGAATGTGTTTTGAATGCGTTTTGCTAGCAGACCAGGTGTTGTTGGAAACCAGGTTGGGCGTTAACTTACTGACTAGCACTACTACCATTTTCAATTTAAACTACCGATGCTACAACAGCATCGCATCCAAAATGTTCTGGTTCTTCTTCTTGTCCGTCTGCTCGAGGACGAGCCGCAGCTGCTCGCCGAGCTTGGCGGCCAGCACGGGCGGGACGGCGTTTCCGACCTGCCTGTGCTTCTGGACGGGGTTGCCGTAGAACCTGAACCTGTCCGGGAAACCCTGGGAGCGAGCGCACTCGCGCACCGAGATGATACGGTCCTGCGACGGGTGGAGAACGGTGCCGACCTTGCCCATGGGCTGGGGATCGGTCGTCGCCGTGCCAAAGCTGCCCATGGGGTCGAGGCGACCGTACAGGCCTCTCCAGCCGTTGTGCCTGTCTGCGGTGTTCGGCAGGCACCATGGGACGAGCGTCTGGCCGTGGAAGATCTTCTTGGAGGGGTCCTTCGCGACGACCTCCTCGAGGGTCCTCCAGTCGGCCCCCGGCACGCCCACAGGGATGCAGCGACAGCGCTGCAGGTTGATGTCGTTCATCTCCTTGCACTCGTGGTCGTAGAGCACCTCGCAGTTGCCCCTCATGGCCTTCTGGAAGGCGGACGCGGGCGGCTTGGTGTACTTGGAGACCTCGCCACAGTGGCCGTTCTCGATGGGCGGCAGGTCGCCGATCGAGTCCATGACGGTGACCGGGCGGAGCGGGGCGCCCTCAGTCTGCGGGACGGCCCTGTACTGAACGCCTCCTGGCAGGTTGATGGTCAGCTGCGGGGTCCTGAACCGGTGCAACAGCCTCGGCCAGGACGGGAGGCCCTCGGCCGGGGCAGCGGCCCAGATGAAGGTCCTCTTGCGGGACTGGGCCACGCCAAAGTTGCCGGCGTTCAGGACGCCAAAGCGAACCTGGTATCCCATATCCAGGAGAGACCTCAGGGTCAGGCGGAACGTGAACGACTTGTTGTGCGACACGAAGTTCCTCACGTTCTCGAGCAAGAAGTACCTCGGCCTGTAAAAGTCGCAGTACGACAGGTAGGACATGACCATCGAGTTCTGGACCATGGACCAGTTGCCCTTGTTGAACCTGTTCATCCCAGAGTATCCCTGGCACGGGGGCCCTCCGCAGATGAAGTCGACCTCACCCGGGACCGGCAGCCTCTCCCTGTCGGCGGCCGGCAGGGCGTTGGACGCCTCGATGGCCTCCGGGGATGCCTCGCAGTAGTCCTCGTGGCCGGACTTCACCATGGCCGCATGCAGCAACACATTGCAGTTGTTGCAGAACACAGCGGCGTCCGGGTTGTTGAGCTTGAAGGCCTCGGCGGCGGGGTGCTCGTACTCGATGGCCCACTTGGTCTCGGCGGCCCTGGCCTGGTGCATGCCCTCGGAGAGGCCTCCGCATCCGGCGAAGATATCCATCGTCGCCAGGCTGACGCCGTCAGGCTTGGGGTGCTCGCCGGACGCCGCGGCCGTAGCGGCCCCGGCCTTGTCGTCGGGGGAGACGGCCGCCTCTGCCAGGTCTGGGAGATCGGCCGCGTCCCCGGACGCCTCCTCGATGCTGGCCACCTTCTTGGTCTTCCTGTCAAATGTTCCGACACAGAAGAAGGCGTCCTCGGCGTCGTCGTGGGAGATTGAGCCCACGGTCACCGGGCCGACGACGTCGTCGACGTCGACCTTGACCTCGTCCTTCCCGGCGCTGGCGTACAGGGCGTAGTACGAGCTGGCCTGGTCGGCGAGATCGACCGAGATGTCCTCAGGCCTCCAGAAGCGCTGCACCGTGATGCTCTGCACCTCCTCTCCCGAGGCGATGACCATCTTGGTCTTGGGGCCGCCGACCTTGGCGATGCGGCCGATTCCCCAGGCCCTGAGGCCCTCGTGCGAGCCCTTGTGGTGGCGGGAGTTCTTCAGGTAGCTCGGGACCTCCAGGTCGCGGACGGCCTCCGGCATCTGATCGAACACGTCCGGTCCGACAAAGACAAACTGTCCGACCTTGTACTCGGTGCCGTCGATGATGACGCCGTCCTCGGTGGCGGTGGCGAGCGGCTCCTCGTCGTCCGAGTCGCTGACGGCCGCCTTGACGGCGGCGCCACCAGAAACCTCCTTGAGCAACTTGCCCAGCTTGGCGGGGTCCGAGACGTCCGACGGGATGTCCCTGAACATGCCCTCCTCGGGGACGTACTCCTTCGACCAGAACATCTGGAGCGCCCCCTCGTGCGACGTCTTGACCAGCGCGTTCTTCTGGCGCAGGGCCGTGTCCTCGGCAAAGTACTCCATCCTCTTGGACAGATCCCAGGCCCTCTGGCGCTGCTTGGCGTCGATCTTGCCCTTGACCTGGGACAGCTCGAACGACTCGACGTCCATGGTCAGGAAGAGCTCCTCGTCAGAGGCGGCGTCTCCCAGTACCGTGTCGCATCCCTGCTTGAGCACGCGGACCTGGATCATCTTCCTGTTCTTCTTCTCGAAGAAGCACTGGGCGATTCCGATGACGCTCGCGTCCGTGTTGGGGGAGCATGCCATGACGCAGTCGCCGAGGGCGACGGAGAAGGCCTTGCCGACGGTGGCGGCGTCCTTCTTCTCGCTGATCTCCCACGAGGTGTTCTTGTTGGCGTTCTTAGGGACGGGCTGGGCCAGGAGAAGGACGTCGGGGATCCTCTCGTCCTTCTGCTCGTCCAGGGCCGTCTCGGTGGCGTCGGCGGCCTCGTCGACCTCCTCGTTCTCGTCCTCCTCGACCGGTTTGGCGATCGGCGAGGCCGGCGGGGCAGCGACCGCGGTCGGCCCCTCTTTGGCCGTCGCGCCGTCCGCACCGTCCACTGCGGCCTCCACTGCGGCCTCCACTGCGGCCTCC
>Ga0181584_10001231_pt1 | contig 19284 bp, 16 predicted proteins | sample 071ome_30_FD_132462 | JGI IMG/M metagenome (GOLD analysis project Ga0181584, IMG submission 132462) | Coastal salt marsh microbial communities from the Groves Creek Marsh, Skidaway Island, Georgia - 071406AT metaG (megahit assembly) | ecosystem: Environmental > Aquatic > Marine > Intertidal... | reverse complement strand
TCCGCAGCCCGATGGACCGATGAACATGTAGGCGTGGGCCGGAGACGGTCCGAGTGCCCGCAAGGTAGACACTGCGGCGTCCTGCCCGACGACAGCGTCGAACACGGAGGCCGCCACGTCAGATACCGAACCTCTCGCGCACGATCGATCGCACACGATCGGCGATCACATCGGGTTGCTGATCGCCGTCGAGCACGATCCAGCGGTTGGGATCTTCACGCGCCATCGTGCGAAATCCTTCCACGATCCGCTGGAAGAATCCGGCTTCTTCTCGTTCGAAGCGGTCGAGAGAACGATCTCCGATACGAGCCATTGCCGTGGTGTGATCGATGTCGAGTAGCACCACCAGATCGGGCCAGCGATCGTGAATGGCCCATCGATTCACGGATTGCACCTGTTCGAGATCGAGTGCACGCCCGTAACCCTGGTAGGCGATACTCGAATACACACTTCGATCGCTCACGACGTGGCGACCAGCCGACAAATTCGGCTCTAAAACCTCGGCATAGTGTTGTGCCCGATCACCGGCGATGAGGAGCGTTTCGGCCACTGGGCTGAGATGTGTATTGGCCGGATCGTGTAGGACGTCACGAATTCGTGCACCGATCTGGGTGCCACCGGTTTCGCGTGTAAGAACGGCGCCGATGTCGGCAGCCAGCCTCGATGCCTGCGTCGACTTGCCGCAGCCCTCGATTCCCTCGAAGGCGATGTAATGCGCTGTGGTGGTCACGACGTCTTCTTCGCCGCCGCTTTCTTGGGAGCCGCCTTTTTGGCCGGAGACTTCTTCGCGGCCGCCTTCTTGGGAGCAGCTTTCTTGGCCGCTCCCTTTTTCTTCTTGGGTGTGATGCCCTTCTCGGCCATCACCTCGCGGCGAATGGCAAGAAGTTCATAGGCCCGCTCGGGAAGCATGTCTTCGATGCGATCGCCCTTACCGAGTGACGCGTTCACTTCGCCATCGGTCACGTACACGCCGTACTGACCGTCCTTGGCCACGACCGGGCGCTCGCTCACCGGGTCGGTGCCGAACTCGCGCAGCGGACCCTTGGCCGCAACTGATCGTCCCCGTCGGAACTGTTTGGGCTGCGAAAAGATCTGCACGGCCTCATCGAGAGTGATCGTGAGCAAACGCTCTTCGTTGTCGATCGTGCGGTAATCCTTGTCCTTTTGAACGTACGGTCCGTAGCGGCCGTTGTTGGCCAGAATCTCCACGCCGTCGTTCGGGTCGGTGCCGATCGAACGGGGCAGGCTCAACAAGTCGAGTGCATCGCGCATCGTGATGTGCTCGAGCGCCATCGTCTTGAACAGGCTCACCATCTTCGGCTTGGCGAGACCCTCCGGCGGTTCGTCCATCGTGCCCCACTGGACGTACGGCCCGTAGCGACCGTTCTTGGCGAACACCGGGTGACCTTCCCACTCACCGATCGGCTCGTCGCTCTTCGGCATCGACAACAGACGCAGAGCTTCGTCGATCGTGAGTTCGTCGGGCGCCAAGTTGTCGGGAACACCTGCCGTGTCGTCACCGCGCTTCACGTAGGGCCCGTACTTACCGGGTTTCACGTTCACCACTTCACCGGTGGTCGGGTCGGCGCCGATGGGGAACGAGTTGATGGCCGCGGCGTCGATGTCGACGATGTTCTGCTCAATCAGGCGCTTCAAGCCGAGTTCGCCGAGGTCACCTCGTTCGGCGTCACCGAAATAGAAGGCGTGCAACCAAACATCTTTCGACAACGACTTGCCGGCGATCTCGTCGAGCTCTTCTTCCACTCCGGCAGTGAACGTGTAGTCGACCAATTCGCCGAAGTGGCGCTCGAGAAGAGAGACCACTGCGAAGGCGGTCCACGTGGGGACGAGGGCCTGACCCTTCTTCCATACATAGCCGCGGTCTTGAACCGTCTGGATGATCGACGCCCACGTGGACGGACGACCGATACCGAGTTCTTCCAACTTCTTCACGATCGAGGCTTCGGTGTAGCGAGCCGGGGGTGTGGTCTCGTGGCCACCGGGCACAAGGTCGGTCACGGCAACGGTGTCGCCGACGGTGAGCGAGGGGAGCAATGCCTCTTTGTCGTCACCCGATTCGCCGTCGTCGTCGGTCGACTCCTCATAAACCTTGCGATGCCCCGGGAACGTGATGGTGGTGCCGCTGGCGGCGAAGGTGCAATCAGCGGCGGGCTCAGAACCGGCCGACGGAGCGGTGGCACCAAGACGGATCGACACCGTCACGCCAGCGGCGTCGGCCATCTGGGAGGCGAGGGTGCGTTGCCAGACCAAGCGATAAAGCGCTAAGTCGGGTCCGGACAGTTGACCGGCTACTGAGTCGGGGCTACGCAGGGGCAACGTGGGGCGGATCGCCTCGTGGGCTTCCTGAGCGTTCTTCACCTTGCTGGCGTAGCGACGCACTGAAGACGACACGAAATCGCTGCCGTAGTCCTGACCGATCTGGGCCCGGACGGCGTCGAGAGCCTCGTCGGCCAGAACCACTGAGTCCGTACGCATATATGTAATGAATCCCCGCTCGTACAGACCTTGGGCGGTGCGCATCACTTGCTGGGCCGACAGGCGGAGCTTGCGACCGGCTTCCTGCTGGAGGGTGCTCGTCATGAACGGCGCTTTGGGCGACGAGCGGTATGGCTTGTCGTCGACCGAGCGCACCGTGACGGTGGCCGTCCGCAGACGATCGACCAGGGAAACGGCGGCCGATTCCCCGAGAACGGTCACCTTGTCAGATGGGCGTCCGGTGTCGTCGAAGTCTTTTCCGGTGGCGATACGAACCCCATCGAGTTCGAGGAGGTTGGCGGTGAACGATGGCGAGGTGGCCGAGACCAGGTCGATCCCCCAATATCCGGCGGATACGAAAGCGATGCGCTCGCGCTCCCGCTCGACGATGAGGCGCACGGTCGGACTTTGCACACGTCCGGCCGACAGCCCCCTGTTCACCTTGCGCCACAACACGGGAGACACTTCGTAGCCGAAGAGGCGATCGAGAATGCGCCGGGTCTCGGCTGCATCCACGAGACCAATGTCGAGATCGCGTGGATTGGCAAACGCATGGCCGATGGCCGCCTTCGTGATCTCGTGGAACACCACACGATGGACCTCCACGCCGGGCTTGATGGCTGACTTCAAGTTTTCGTAGAGGTGCCAGCTGATCGCCTCACCTTCGCGGTCTTCGTCGGTGGCGAGATAGAGAGCCGATGCCTGCTTTACGAGTTGGCGCAACTCTTTGACGACCTTCGCACCTCGCTCGGTGAGTTCATAAGTGGGCTTGAAGTGGTTGTCGACATCGACGGCCAAACCCTTCGACGGCAGGTCGGCCACGTGACCAACGGATGCACGGACGTCGTAGTCGGATCCGAGGAACGAGCCAATGGTTTTCGCCTTGGCAGGTGACTCGACGATGACGAGGGGTTTGGAGCTCGTTGAAGTCATAGGAGCGGACATATCTATACAGGGCTACGGGATTCCCCAACTTGATGTCAAGCAGACGAGTCGGCAGTGGGCCGTGCGTGACCCTCGACCTGGATGCGTGGAAGCACCCGATCGATCCACCGTGGGATCCACCAATTCTTCGCGCCGAGAAGTTCCATCGTCGCAGGTACGAGCACCATTCGCACCAGAGTGGCATCGATCAGAACGGCGACGGCGAGTCCGAGCCCGAAGAGCTTCACGGTGCGGTCGTCACCGGCCACAAAACTTCCGAAGACAGCGACCATGATCAGGGCCGCAGCAGTGATGACGCGCGCGGTACTCGCAAGGCCATCGGCAACCGCCGCAGCGTTGTCGCCGGTGCGGTCGAACTCCTCTTTCATACGTGAGAGAAGGAATACCTCGTAGTCCATGGAAAGACCGAAGACGATGGCGAAAAGCATCATCGGAATGAACGGTTCGACCGGTCCGGCCCGGCCGACGCCGATGAGTCCGGCAAGCCATCCCCACTGGAAAACGGCAACCACGACGCCATAGGCGGCACCGATCGACAAGAGATTCATGATCACGGCCTTCAGCGGGACGAGAACGCTGCGAAACACTGCCATGAGCAACAGGAACGACAGAATCAATACGGCACCGATGAAGAAAAAGATGCGGCGACCGAAGAAATCGGAGAGGTCGACGGCGATCGCTGTGAAACCGCCGACGTTCACTGCCCAGTCGCTATGGGCCGTGGAGGCCAAGGCACCAGGCAACACGTCGTCGCGCAGGTGATGCACGAGTTCGGCTGTCGATTCGTCCTGTGGGGCACCGGTGGGCACCACTTTCCACAGAACGTACGAGTCTTGAATCATGTTGGCCTCGGAGGCGAATGCCACGCCGGGATCGGAGCGCAAAGCAGCAGTCACGTTGTCGGCTGCCGTCATGAGTTGGTCGTCGACACCTGAGGAGGGGACCTCGGCCACCAACGTGAGCGGTCCGTTGAAGCCGGGGCCGAAACCTTCGGCGAGCAAGTCGTACGCCTGACGAGCGGTTTGCCACTCGGCGCGGTTTCCGTTGTCACTGAGAGCGAGACGCATCGAGAAGAGCGGCAGAGTCATCACCACGAGCGCGCCGAATCCAGCAGCGAAGGCGATCCACGAACGACGTTGCACAATTCGACTCCAGCGGTACCACATCTGTTGGTCGCGAGGTTTGGGCGGGCGTCGTTTGATCGGTGTTCGCCATCCCTTGATCACGAAACTGGCCCCAACGATCACGACGACGATCAGGAGTGACAATGGAATGAAAGCGAGGTTGTGGAACACGATCACGCCGGTCAACGACGTGAGTGAGAACAGGATCAGCGAAACGAGCGCAGCGCGGGTCGTGATGTCGATTCGACGTTGCACGAAACCGAGTAGCGCCGGTAGCAGGGTGAGGGCGGCTACCACCATGACACCCACAACTGTGGTGGCGGCCACGGCGAGGCCGTTCACAAAGCTCATGCCCATCATGAACATGCCGAGGAGTGAGATCATGACGGTGATCCCGGCGAACAACACTGCGCGGCCGGCGGTGTCGGCGGCTTCCACGGTTGCGTCCTCTGGTTCGAGACCGTCGTTCAGCGCCTCCCGAAAACGCGTGACGATGAAGAGTGCGTAGTCGATCCCGACTCCAAGACCGATCATGGCGCCGATCTGCAAGGAGAAGTCGGGCATCTCCATGAGATGGCTGATCATCGTGATGACTGCGATTCCGCTCCCCAGACCAATGAGGGCGGTGCCGATCGGCAATCCCATGGCGAGCACCGAACCAAAGGCGAGGACGAGAATGATGATGGCCACGAGCAGGCCGATCACCTCGCTTTCGGGTAGCTCGAAATCGACGAAGGGATCGCCACCGAATTCGACGCGAACGCCGGACGGAAGAGGTGATGAAGCCAGGTGTTGGTCGACGACATCGACGATGCGATCGCCGAGTTCGTTCTGCTCCTGCTGTGAGTCGACCTCCGGAAGACCGAGTTCGGCGTAGGCGATGGTGCGGTCGGGAGACACCAGACGCGCTCCACCGATCGGGTTGCCGGCGGTAGGCGCGTCGTAGGGGGTGGTGACGCGTAAACCAGGAACTCCGTCGGTCACGGCGACGAACAAACTGGCGAGAGCCGACTTCACCTCCGGGTCGTCGACAGTTCGGGCGGTCTGAATCACGATCTGGGCGTCGGTCACCGAGTCGCTGTCAGGGAAGGCGTCTTCCAGAAGTTCGAGGGCGCGGAGACTCTCGGTGTCGGGGATTGAAAAGCGCGTCTCGAAGCGATCGCCACCCATCACGGTCTGGGCGATGGTTGAACCGCCGAAGAGGACAACGAGCCAGGCGACGATGGTGATCCATCGGTGACGAAAGCACCAACGGGCAAGTCGGGAGATCATGGGTGTCCTCGGCGCGGTTGGGGGGTGAAGCGCCGGTGGCAAGGCTACGGTCGGCTTCGTGCCGGCTGGTGACCAGTCCCTTGGGTGGGATGTGACATGGGAAGAGGTCTGGTCGACGTCGCCTTCTTCCGGTCGAGCCTCGGCCCGCCCGGGGCGCGTCGCCCGGATCGACCGGGGCTGGAGCACCGTGTGGTTCCGACCGCCGTCGCCCGCCGATCCCGTTGGTGACGTCATTCGAGTGCGCAACATCGGTGCCGACGTGGCCGTCGGCGACTGGGTCGTCGTGTCGGTCGACGACGAGCGTGTCGAACACGTGCTGCCTCGACGGAGCGCATTCGTGAGACGGGCCAGCTTCGAAGGTCAGAGAGCCGAAGCCCACACGATTGCCGCCAACATCGACGACGTCTTTCTGGTGCATTCGATCGCCGCACCGCCCAACCAACGCCGCCTCGAACGAGAGCTCGTCTTGGCATTCGACAGTGGTGCACAACCCGCGGTGGTGCTTTCCAAGCGAGATCTCTTGGATAACGATCACGACGTCGAGATTCGTGTGCAGTCGGTGCGTGATGTCGCTCCGGATGTCGACGTCTACGTAGTGAGTGGAATTCGTGGTGACGGACTCGAGGCCTTACGCGAGAGAGCACGTGGCTATCGAACGATTGCTCTGCTCGGTGCGAGCGGTGTCGGCAAGAGCACCGTTGTCAACGCCCTGGTAGGTGACGTAGTTCAGAGAACAGCCGAAGTTCGAGAAGGTGACCAGCGTGGTCGACACACCACCACGGCTACGAATTTGGTCGCTTTGCCAGCCGATCCGATCGGTTCGGCTGGATGGCTTGTCGACACACCGGGTGTGCGAGCCGTCAGCTTGTGGTCGAGCGGTCATGGCATCGAGCGGGCTTTCTCCGACATCTTCGAACTCATGGATCACTGCCGGTTCCGTGACTGCAAGCACGAGGAGGAGCCGGGTTGTGCCGTGCGACAGGCGGTGGAGGCGGGAGATCTCGACCCCCGCCGTCTCGAGAGCATGAAGAACCTGGTCGCCGAGGAAGCGGCGCTCGAAGACGAGCAGAAGGCTCGGCTCAAAGCCGAAGACCGACGAGGGTTTCGACGCCGCAAGAAGTGAGGAGTACCGTCCTTCCATGGACTTCGCCTTCTCCGATCGTTGCCTTGAATACCGCGAGCGTCTGCTCGACTTCATGGACGAGTGGATCTACCCGAACGAAGATCTTCACCATCAGCAGGTGGCCGAATCGGGTGACCCGCACTTCCATGCTCCGATCATGGAGACGTTGAAGGCCGAAGCCAAGAAGCGAGGTCTGTGGAACCTGTTCCAACCGCACAGCGGATGGTGGGGTGACGGCTTCAGCAACCTCGACTATGCGCCACTCGCCGAAATCATGGGACGTTCTCCTATCGCGTCAGAAGCGTGCAACTGCTCGGCTCCTGACACCGGGAACATGGAAGTGCTCACCATGTTCGGCACCGCCGAGCAACAGGAGAAGTGGCTACGCCCGCTTCTCGATGGTGAGATTCGCAGTGCTTTCGGTATGACCGAACCCGATGTCGCGTCGTCGGACGCCACGAACATCTCGCTGCGTATCGATCGCGACGGTGATCACTACGTGCTGAACGGTAAGAAGTGGTGGACGTCGAACATCTACCACAAGAACTGCAAGATCATGATCGTGATGGGCAAGACCGACACGTCGGCGCCTACACATCAGCAGCAGAGTCAGATCCTCGTTCCGGTCGACACGCCAGGCGTGACAGTTGTCCGCGACCTCCACGTGTTCGGTTACAACGATGTCGAAGGACACGGCGAAGTGCACTTCAACGATTGCCGCGTGCCGGCCAGCAACCTCATCGCCAATGAAGGTGACGGGTTCATGATCTCCCAGGCCCGTCTGGGACCGGGTCGAATCCATCACTGCATGCGGACAATCGGTGCCGCTGAGCGCGCCCTCGAACTCATGTGTCAGCGCGTGCTCAGTCGAAGCACTTTTGGCAAGCGTGTTGCCGAACGTTCCAACATCCAGGACTGGATCGCCGAAGCTCGAATCGAGTTGGAGATGATCCGCCTGCTCACGTTGAAGACGGCCTGGCTGATGGACAACGTGGGCAACAAGGGTGCACGTACCGAGATCGCCGCCATCAAGGTGGCAGCTCCGAACGTTGCACTCAAGATCATCGATCGGGCGATGCAGGCCCACGGTGCCGGTGGCGTGTCACAGGATTTCCCGCTCGCCGGGATGTATGCCGGCATTCGAACGCTGCGTCTTGCTGATGGTCCCGACGAGGTGCACAAGATGACGATCGCTCGTGCCGAACTGCGCAAGTACGACCCGGCTTTCCGTACTGATGGCGTGAACAACGCTGCCCCAGGTGGAGGACGCGGCTAGACACAGCCGTTCGAAGAGCGAGTACGGTTCGCTCATGGCAACTGCGTACGACGTCATACAGATGTTCGGCTCGGTGGAGGACGACCAGAAGTACGGTCGGCTCGTCGAGTTCGTGACCGACGATGCGATCTACTGCGATCCCTTTGCCGGACCGCAGCGCGGCAAGGAGGCCATCTCGGCCTTCATGGCCGAGATGGAACGTGTCATTCCGAAGATGGGTGTCTACTTCGCCGACTGGGAAACAGTGGCCGACACGACGGTTGGCTGGTCGCGCTGGACCATGGTCGTGCCGGTCGAGGGAGTGGAGCACCCGATTCCCGGTCAGAGCGTGTACCGGTTGCGAGACGGCAAGATCTGTTACGCAGCGGACTACGTCGATTCGGCCGCCTATCGCAAACTGCGACCTGAAGTCATTCCTGATCTCTCGTCGGCAAGTCGAGAGGTCAAGGGTACGTCTGTCTCCGGGTCGGCCGACCACTTGGTGAAGACGTTCTGGGACATGCAGAACAACGCGCGTTATGGGGATCTCGCGTCGCTCTTCGCCGAGGACTCCGTCTTCCAGGACCAGGTGTACGGGCGCTTCGAGGGCATCGCTGCCGTGACCGAATACTTGCAACGCATGGAGACGGAAATGCCTGAGTCAGGCGTGACCTTCACTCTCGACGACCATGCCGGAGACGAGACGGTTGCCTGGTCGCAGTGGACCTGCCACATGCCTGGCGGTTCGCTACCCGGTTGGACCCTTCACACCGTTCGAGATGGCAAGTTCACTCTCGATGCCGACTACTTCGATGTCGTCGCAGCGCGAAAGCTGCAGCCACCGCGTGACCCACGTTGAGTGAGTCCACATCGGATTCGATGTCGATACGCGCGCACACGTCGACCTGAGCGAGTGTGGATTCGGGCAGCCCGAAGCCCTCGGAGCCGAATACCAGCGCCAGTGGTCCGTCGTGATCGTCGATCGCATCGAGTCGAACTGCCGAAGGTCGGGGAGTGAGAGCAACCGTCGTCCCCTTGTGATCGCGTACTGAGGCAATGACCGAGGCAATATCGGTGCGCACGATCGGCAAGAAAAGAATCTCTCCCATCGACACCCGGACGCAGCGTCGGTAGAACGGGTCGGCGCAGCGGGGATCGAGAATCAATGCGTCGACTCCGAAGGCCCGAGCGGTACGAGCGATTGCCCCGAGATTTTCGTGATCGTTGAGACCTTCGAGGACGGCGAATAGGTGGGCTCGACCGTTGAGGGGTGGACGGGCCCAGACGTCGTCGAGCGACATCGTGGGTGGACGTACAGCCGATGCGAGAACTCCGCGATGCAATGAGTAACCAGCGGTCTGGGACACCACGTCGCGCTCTGCGAAATACACCGGACAAGTGACCGATGCCAGCGCTTGTTCCATGACATCTAGACGATTGGGGGCCAACACGATCGATCGAATGGTCAGCCCACTGCTGATGAGTCGACGGACCACTTCGGGACCTTCGGCGATCAGAATGCGTTCGGATTCGTGTCGCTGTGCGATGTCGCGATCCCTCAGGTTCATGTAGTCGGCCAGACGCGGGTCGTTAGCGTCGGTGATCAAAGGTCGACTGGTCACCTCCTCATTGTGCCCGCGCATTGGATACGACACTGTGCTCGTGGCAAGGTGGCGCCATGAGTTTCGCAGTGGATCGAGTGGTGGTGGTCGGAGCGTCATTGGCCGGATTACGAGCCGTCGAGACTCTGCGCCAACAGGAGTACACCGGCGAGATCGTCGTCGTGAGCGATGAGGCCGAGCAGCCGTACGATCGCCCGCCCTTGTCGAAAAAGGTGCTGTCGGGAGAGTGGGAACCCGATCGAATCAGGCTCCGCAAGCCTGAGATCATCGACTCACTTGGCGTCGAATGGATTCTTGGGGACGGCGCCGTCGCCCTCGATACCGAACAGCGAGTCGTGCGGCTCCGATCCGGACGCGACGTCGCATTCGATGGATTGGTGATCGCGACCGGTGGTCAGGTTCGCCGTCTGCCTGGTCAGCCCGACTGGACCGGTATTCACGAGCTGCGGACATTGTCGGACTCGTTGTCTCTTCGGTCCGAGCTCGAACCCGGACGTCGTGTCGTCGTGATCGGTGCCGGGTTCATCGGGTTGGAAGTGGCGGCCACCGCCCGGACTCGCGGTTGTGACGTGACCGTGCTCGAAGGAGCACCAGCACCATTGATCCGCGGTCTTGGCGCCGACATGGGCCGTCACATAGCCCGTATTCATGAAGACAACGGAGTGACGGTCAGGTGCGACGTTCGCGTCGATGCATTCGTCGAAGGCGAGAGGGGTGTCGTCTCTGGTATTCGACTCGCTGACGGCGAAGTGATTCCCGCAGACGTGGTGTTGGTGGGTGTCGGAGTGTCACCGGCGACCGGGTGGCTCGAATCGTCCGGGCTCGAACTCCGCGACGGTGTCGTCTGCGACGAGACGTTGCGCGCCGCCCCGCGTATCTACGCCGCCGGAGACGTGGCTCGCTGGCCCAATCGTCTTCTGGGCCGTGAAATGAGAGTCGAGCACTGGACCAATGCGTCCGAACAAGGTGCCGTCGCCGCCCGAAACCTGTTGGCTGAATCGCGCGGTGAATCCCGAACCGCGTACGAGTCGGTGCCTTTCTTCTGGAGCGACCAGTACACGAGTCGCATCCAGTTCATCGGACGAGCCGAGGGAGACGAAACGGTCGAGATCGTCGCCGGCTCCCCCGACGAGCATTCGTTCGTGGCGCTGTATCACCACGGTGACGAACTGCGAGCCGCACTAGGCGTGAGCCGGCCCAAACAAGTGATGCCGTTCAGCAAACTTCTGGCCGAGCGGGCGTCCTGGAAACAAGCGCTCGAACTCGTCGCCACATGGGAGCAGTGACCTGGTCGTTGCATCGCGAACTTTTCCGTGACAACCATCAGTGGCATTGATTAGGCTTTCCGTTCAGATGTCGTCGAGCGATCACAGGGGATGGCGTGCCGCGACTTGATTCCGAACGAGTAGCGCTGTGGCGGGCGTTCCAGACTGCGGCCGAAGTCGTGTCGCGTCTCATCGAAGCCGAGATGGCTGATGAGTTCCAGTTGTCGCTTCCGCAGTTCGACGTGTTGGCTGCGTTGGCTCAGCATGACGACCACATGCGGGTGAAGGACCTGTGCGACGCCTTGGCTGCCGTGCCGTCGAGTCTGTCGCGCCGAATCGATGCCTTGGTCGAACGTGGATACGTCACCCGTGAGGTGCCACCGACCTCAGATGACAATCGGGCTGTCGTGGTCACGCTCACCCGGATGGGCCGTCTGGTTTGGCGTGATGCCAACATCTTGTATCGGCGAGCGATCCAGCGGGAATTCGCTGCTGAATTGTCGGAGACCGATGTCGGTGTCATGTCTCGAGCCATCAGCAAAGTGGCTCCATTTCGACCCTGAAATTCCTTCTCGGCTCTGATTCGTCGGGGCTCGAGGCGAACCAGCAGACTGTGGCTCTCGACCGTCTCAGAGGAGATTTCTCATGAACACCGCAGTCATCGTCGATGCCATTCGCACCCCGCTCGGAAAGCGCAACGGAAAGCTGAAGGAGTGGCATCCGGTCGACCTCGTGTCGGAAACACTCAATGCACTCGTCGAGCGCACCGGTATCGATCCGGGTCTCGTCGACGACGTGGTCATGGGTTGTGTGATGCAGGTCGGCGAACAGGGAGTGAACGTAGCCCGTAACGCCGTCCTCGCTGCCGGCTGGCCCGAGTCGGTGCCTGGCACCACGATCGATCGTCAGTGCGGTTCGTCGCAGCAGGCCGCGCATTTCGCTGCCCAAGGTGTGATGGCCGGCGCGTACGACGTCGTCGTGGCCTCGGGCGTCGAGATCATGACTCGCGTACCGATGGGTGCATCGATGGGTGACGGCAAGTTCGGCTGGCCGTTCGGACCCAAAGTTGGTGAGCGCTATCAGCCGCAGGGAGGCCTCGTTCCACAGGGGATCTCGGCCGAACTCATCGCCGACAAGTGGAACATTTCGCGTGACGACATGGACCGTTTCGGTGTTTCCTCGCAGGAGCGGGCGGCACGAGCGACCAAGGAAGGTCGTTTCGAGCGTGAGATTCTTCCGGTCAAGGACGCCGAGGGAAACATGATGACGGCCGACGAAGGCATCCGTGACACCACCATGGAGAGCCTCGGCAAGTTGAAGCCGTCGTTCCGCCCCGAAGAGGAAGGCGGACGAGTGACGGCTGGCAACTCGTCGCAGATCACCGATGGTGCCGCATCACTTCTCATCATGAGCGAGGCCAAGGCCAAGGCACTCGGACTCACGCCCCGGGCGCGATTCGTGAACTTCGCGCTCGCCGGTGACGATCCTCGCTACATGCTCACCGCACCGATCCCCTCCACCCGCAAGGTTCTGGAGCGCGCCGGCCTCACGATGGACGACATCGACATCACTGAGATCAACGAAGCCTTCGCTTCGGTGGTGCTCGCGTGGGAGAAGGAACTTCGCCCCAACATGGAGACGGTCAATCCCAATGGTGGAGCCATCGCCCTTGGTCACCCGCTCGGCGCCTCGGGAGCCCGCCTCATGACCACTTTGCTCAACGAACTCGAGCGCACCGGGGGTCGCTACGGCTTGCAGACCATGTGTGAAGGCGGCGGCATGGCCAATGCCACGATCATCGAACGACTCGGCTGATCTCGGTCGGCGGTTCGGCACCTCATGAACTTCGGCAGTGTCGTCTGGTTCCTCGGCGCCGTTCTCATCTTCTTCTTCCTCTGGCGCGTCGGGGTGTCGCTTCTGCGTGGCATGACCGAGCCGCTTCCACCTCCGCCTCCTCCTGGGGAACTACGCAAAATTGGCGTGAAGTACCGGTGCAGCGTGTGCGGGGTGGAACTGAAGATGACTCTCGCTCCGGAAGAAGACCCGGAGCCGCCACGCCACTGCATGGAGGACATGGACCTGGTGGCCCCGATCGAGTGAACGGACGGTGACATCGAGTTACATCGATGTGACTATCCCCGGGGTCATCCACAGGCTGTGGACGACGAATTGGTGCTAAAAGACCAGGTCAGAAGTCAATGGTATTTCGTCGCGGTGTACAAACCGCCGAGGATGAACATCAGGCCGGTCAGCAAGTAGTAGTTACTACGACCACCAGGAACGGCGCCCAAGTAATAGAGCAGGATGACGAGCGCCCCGACGATGAAGAGGGCGAACATCAGAACCGGCACCCAGCGCGGACTTTCCTTCACGTACTGGGGAATCGGCGGGGTGTAGCGCGACGAAGCTGCCACGCCGGATTCGTTGTGATCGGGGGTGGCGGAGCGACCGTCGCCCGGGCGGGTGCCCTTTGGCGTCGTGCGTCCACCTGTCTTGCGTTTCGGAGGTGCCACGTCGAAAAGTGTAGGGGATCGCGGTGGCTGGCTGGCAGGCTGACGCCATGGGTTCCCGGCGAGTCGTCGTTCTCGACAACTACGACAGTTTCGTGTACAACCTCGTGCAATACCTCGGTGAACTGGGGGCTGACCCGATCGTCCATCGCAACGACGACGTGACGGTCGATGAGGTTCTTGGCCTTGCCCCCGACGCTGTCCTGTTGTCTCCCGGCCCCGGTCGGCCGGAGGACGCTGGCATCTTGTGTGATCTGATCGTCCCCGTAGCCGATGCGGGAATCCCAGTTTTCGGCGTCTGTCTCGGACACCAGGCAATCGGTCACGTATTCGGTGCCGAGGTGGTGCGGGCTCCCGAGCTGATGCACGGCAAGACGAGTGAAATCACCCACCAAGGGACGGGCGTGTTTTCGGGCCTCCCGTCTCCACTTACGGCGACCCGTTATCACTCACTCGTGGTCGAGCGTGATTCGCTTCCCGAGTGTCTGACGATCACCGCCGAAACAGCCGATGGAATGATCATGGGTGTACGTCACCGCGAACTGCCGATCGAAGGCGTGCAGTTCCACCCCGAGAGCATCCTGACCGAGGCTGGGCACGACATGCTCCGCAATTTTCTCGGCGTGTAGTCGCTCGGTTCAGGGCAGAGTCGTCGTAGCTCCGGGGAGGGTGCTCGAGGGTGGAGTCGGCGCAAGGCGTCCGATCGTGATCACGACCTCGGTCCCGAGTTCGACTTCGTCACCACTCGCCGGCGATTGTCGAATGACGAGGTCGATGAATTCGTCACCTTCGGGAACATTTTCGTACTCAACTCGAACGATGAGACCGTTGGCGGTGAGGAGCGGACGGGCCTGACGTTCGGGGAGTCCGACGACCGGAGGCACCGGAATGGGAGCTCGACCATTCGAGACATACACGGTGACCGTGGCACCCTTCGCCACCTCGGCGCCGGCGACCGGACTCGTGCGGATCACGTCGCCGATCGGCACCGTGTCACTCGCTTCGAGGATTTCCTCCACCACGAATTCGTAGGGTTCGCCTTCGAGAACGGCCCGAGCCTCGTCGGCGGTCTGACCGTCGAAGGACGGAATCGGGTTGGTGCCCTTGCCCTGGCTCACGACGAGGTCGATCGTCGCACCGCCGAGCACCGACTCACCGACGGCGGGCTGAGTGGAAATGATGATGTCGACGGCAACCAGCGGATCGTCGACGTAGGAGACGTTGCCGATGGTGAGGCCGAGGTTGAGCAGAGCGGTGCGCGCCTGCTCGACCGTTTGGCCGCGAAGATCGGGGACCGGAATCGGCGTGTTCGACGGGTTGTAGACGACACGAACGGTGTCTCCGGCCTCGACGAGCTGACCGGGTGGAGGATCCTGCGACCACACGATGTTCGGGTCGACCGTACTGTTCTCTTCGGCAACAGTGATGACGTCGAGATCAAGAGCCTCGAGTGCCGCGACGGCGAACTCGAGCTGTACACCGGTGACGTTGGGTGTTTCGAAGGTGGCGGCCGGAGCGTCATCACCCGAGAGAGCGAGTAGCCCGCCGACGAGAGCGGCGACGATCAGTAGCGCAGCGGTCACCGAACCGATCACGATGTTGCGACGCTTCTTTCCGAGATCGTCGGGTGGAGTGATCGAACCGGTGGTATCACGACTATCGACCTGATCGCTGATCATGACGACAGTTCTCTGAGTGGTGGGTCGCTCAGCAGTATCGGCGAGCGTGGGAGGGGGCAAAATCGTCGGTGTTGCGACTGTGGGCGCCAGTCCGTCGTCTGGTTCGCGCTTATTGAGGAGTGCGGCGAGAGCTTGAACAGGTAGGCCGTCGCGGAATCGGCGCAAGTCGTCGCGCACGGCTTCGGCTGTGGGGTAACGACGAGCGGGATCCTTGGCGAGCAGGCGAGCGACGATGGCCTCGAACGCACGCGGAACGTCAGGTGCCAATTCGTTCAGCGGGGTGGGGGCCTCGTGCACTTGCTTGTAGGCGATGGCGATAGGCGTCTCACCGGTGAATGGGATCTGCCCACCCACCATTTCGTACAGCACGATGCCGAGTGAGTACAGGTCACTGCGCGGATCGGGCTGCCCGCCTTGTGCCTGCTCGGGTGAAAAGTAGGCGGCCGTCCCCATGACGGCTCCATGAGCAGTGAGCCCACTCTCGGCGGCACTACCGAGGGCCCGAGCGATGCCGAAGTCGGCCACCTTCAATTGCCCGTTGCTGCCGATCAAGATGTTGCCCGGTTTGATGTCTCGATGCACCACGTTGTTTCGATGGGCAAACGACAGCGCCGCCGCCACCTCGATACCTACTTCGGCGGCTTTCGACGCCGAGATCGAACCGACGTCGCTCAGGGCATCGGCGAGAGTACGGCCCGGTACGTATTCCATGGCCATGAAATAGGTGTTGTTGCTACGACCCCAGTCGTACACGCTGACGATGTTGGGATGATTGAGATTGGCAGCCGACTGGGCCTCACGACGAAAACGCTCGACGAACGCCGGGTCGGTGGCGTATTCCGGGAACAGAACCTTGATGGCCACCAGCCGGTCAAGAAGGACGTCGCGTGCGAGATACACGTCGGCCATCCCGCCCCGACCGATGCGTTGTTGCATCTCGTAACGGTCGTTGAGAATGACGTTTCCGTGGTCGGACATAAGAGTGTGACAAGGCTACCGCTGGGTTATCGGTCCCTCAGGGCAGCGTTCATCACCTTGGACGCCACCGGACCGGCGAGAGTTCCACCTGTGCCGGCGGAAATTTCGGCGTTCGTGCCCTTCAGGACCACCGCGAACGCGTAACGAGGGGTATCAGCAGGCGCGAAGCCGATCATCCAGGCGTGAGAGCGTTCGGGTTCACCTGGTCCGTTCAACTGTGCGGTACCGGTCTTGGCCGCCGCAACCACACCGTCGGCCAATTTCAGACAGCACGACGCAGTGCCGGAACTCGCCACAACTTTCATGAGATCGACCATCGTCGACGCGACACCCGGGCTCATGACCTGACGCCACATCGTGGGTTCGGTGCGATCGAGCACCTTGCCGTCGTGGTCGCGGGTTAGGTCGATGGCGAACGGAGTCATCATCGTGCCGCGGTTGGCGATCGCAGCGGCGATGGCCGCCATGTGAAGCGGAACCATCTGTGTGTTTCCCTGACCGAAGCCGCCAATCGCAAGAAGTGGAAGGTTGTCGACGAAGTAGTCGACGTCACCGAATGCACTGGCCGCCGGGCTCGGAAGATCGAAGGGTACGTCCTCACCGATACCGAAGCGAGTTGCGGCTTCGACCATGTTCGACGGCCCGAGGTCGATCGATAGCCGGGCGAAGGGTGTGTTGCACGAACGGCGGAACACTTCGGTGAGATCACCTCCGCACGAACGACCGTTGTAGTTCTCGATCGGATCGTCAGTCTGCGGAGGCAGGTATTGCGACTCTTCGGCGAACACGGTGTCGAGGGATACCACTCCTGCTTCGAGGGCGGCCGCTGTGGTGATCACCTTGAAGGTGGAACCCGGCATGTAGCGCTCTTGGTAGGCGTTGGCCAACAGCGGCTTCGACGGCAGCAAGTCGAGGAACTGGAGCCACACACCGGCTTCGGCACTGTCGTGATCGGCGATCGTGTTGGGATCGAACGAGGGCCAACTCCACATCGCCTTTACGGCACCGGTCTGCACATCGAGAACCACGACCGAGCCTTCACGTTCACCGAGCGCGTCCTTGGCCGCCTGTTGCACGTTGGCGTCGAGGGTGAGGGTGACCGAACCCGAGTTGTCGTCGGTGTCGAAGACCGACCAGACACCGGACAGTTGCTGCTCGGCAGTATTGCCCGACAACACGTCATTCATCACTCGTTCGACCTGAGTCGCCCCGTAGGCAAGAGTGAAGTAGCCGGTGAGATGGGCGAAGAGTTCGCCTTCGGGATACACGCGTTGCCACGAGTACGTGCTGCCTGGCTCGGTGCGACGGCTCTCGGCTATCACGACGCCATCGGCGGTCAGTATCGGACCTCGTGGCTCGTCGAAGTCACGAACCGTTTGGCGCGTGTTACGAACATCAGCGTCGAGTGATGCCTTGCGACCCACCTGAATGAAGTTCAGTTGTACGAACAACACCGCGTAGAGAACCAGCAGGGCCAGAGCAAGACGGCGGATTCGCTGGTTCATATGTCACTCACTTCGGTGGTGACGTCGTCGGTTCGTTTGCGGGCGCGGCGAGCAGCCCATCGTTCGCTCAGCATCGGCGTATCAGGTACCTCACCGAGTCGTCGGGCCGAGACGTCACTCAGGCGGATGAGGAGTGCGAGAAGCGCATAGTTGGCGACGAGGCTCGATCCGCCGTAACTGACGAATGGCAACGTGATGCCGGTGAGGGGCACCACGCGAATGACGCCGCCGATGATGATGAACGCCTGAACACCGATGATGGTCGTGAGCCCGGTGGCGAGCAACTTCTCGAAAGGTCGCTGTGTGCGCAGGGCGATACGCAGTCCGGCACCGATGATCACCATGAACGACAGCAACACGATGGTCGCACCCAGCAGACCCATCTCTTCGCCGATGGCCGCGAAGATGAAATCGTTCTTGGCTTCGGGGATGCGCTGGGGCAGACCCCGCCCGAGACCGGTTCCGGTGACACCACCATTGCCGAGCGCGAACATGGCTTGGGCGATCTGGTATCCCTTGCCGTCGTAGCGACTCCACGGATCGAGCCACACCGCCACACGGGTCTGCACGTGATCGAAGAGGTTGTAGGCGACGACGCAGGCCACAACGAACAGGCCGAGTCCGATCACGAGATAACTGGTCTTCTCGGTGGCGACCCACACCATCACGACGAAGAGCGTGAAGAACAGCAGGCTCGAACCGAGATCCTTCTGCCCCACCATGATCACGACCGAAAAACCCCATGCAGCGACGAGTGGCAGAAGATCACGTGATTCAGGAATGGTGAATGGTCCGAGTCGACGCGTGCTCGTCGAGATGAGGCGACCTCGTTCGGCGAGATACCCGGCAAAGAAGAGCGCAAGTGCCAACTTGGCGAACTCTCCTGGTTGGAAGTTGATGGGGCCGATGTTCACCCAGATGCGTGCGCCACCCGACGAGAAGCCGAGTCCGGGTATCAAGGGAAGAAGCAGGAGTCCGGCGCCGGCGGCGAAGAAATGCCACGTGTAGCGCGACAGATCGTTGATGCGCTCGACGAACACGAGTACAGCGATGAAGACGGCGATACCGATGAAGGTCCAGGTCGTCTGGAGACCAGCTAGTCGTTCTGACAAGCGGGCGATCATCACGTAGCCGAGGCCGTTCAAGAGGGCAGCCACAGGAAGAAGTGTGGAGTCGGCACCAGATGCAAGCCATCTCACTGCGACGTGGGCCGAAACCAGAAGCAGCAGCATCAGACCTAGGAACGGGAGAATCCGCGAGGGGATGACGGCGTTCTGTCCGAGTGAAGCCAGTGTGTAGGCGCCGGCGGTGACGAGACCAGCCATGATCACCGACCACAGTTCTCGAGAGCGTCGGCGTGACGCGACGTGCGCGGTGGAGCGACTCACTGCGTGAGGGTGCTCACGATCACGGTGACCACGATGGCGGTGGCGACCAACCACGAACCGTAAGCGGCCACGTCGAGAAGTCGTGACGGACGACGTGGGATGACGATGGCAACAGTGTCATC
>Ga0181584_10001213_pt1 | contig 19372 bp, 15 predicted proteins | sample 071ome_30_FD_132462 | JGI IMG/M metagenome (GOLD analysis project Ga0181584, IMG submission 132462) | Coastal salt marsh microbial communities from the Groves Creek Marsh, Skidaway Island, Georgia - 071406AT metaG (megahit assembly) | ecosystem: Environmental > Aquatic > Marine > Intertidal... | reverse complement strand
GCCTTCGATGCTTCCAAGGTCTGCCAGAATCATAGGGCATGAGGGTAGCTCACCTGCAGCTGGCAGCGAGATCGCCTGATCGATCAATTGGGAAGCCATCCTAGCGGCCTGTTGTTCCCGCACGGCTTGTAACTGCTTCTCGAGTTGCTTTTGCTGTAGGATCAGGCCCTCCACCTTGCGCTGCAACTCACCGACAGGGCTGTTGAGCGCGCCGGCCAGGGACTCAAGATCCTTTTGATGGGCCAGGCCCATGTCGTATGCAGCCCACCCTGCGACCGCCTCGATACGACGAATACCGGCAGCGATGGCAGATTCGTTAACAATGCGAAAGACACCCACCTCACCCGTACCGCGCGTGTGAGTCCCACCACAAAGTTCCATGGAATAACCATCCAACTGACCCGGGGTCCCGCCAATCTGCACCACTCGAACGGTTTCCCCGTATTTGTCACCAAAAAACTGCATGACGTCCTCACGAGTCTTGACCGACTCATAAGGCACCTCCTGCCAGCTCACTGGCGCGTTTTCCAAAATCCGTTCATTGACCAATCTTTCCACGTCGCTCAGCTGATCCGCTGAGAGCGCTTGACTGTTAAAGTCAAAGGTCAGTTTTTCCGGACCGACATAAGAACCTTTCTGACTGACGTCCTTGCCGACTATTTGGTGAAGGGCCCAGTGAAGCAGATGGGTCACGGTGTGGTGCCGTTCCATGGCTTTGCGACGATCCACATCGACTTCGATGCGGATCTCTCCTGCACCCAACGCATCTGGTTGACCCTGGTCATTGTTTTTGGAGACAAGGTGGAGAAAGGTTTGCCCCACCTTGCGCGTATCCAGAATCCTGAAGCACTGATCCTGTGCATGAATCACTCCTTGGTCTCCAAGCTGCCCCCCCATCTCGGCATAGCAGACACTGCGGTCCAGCACCACTGCCTGAGCATCTCCCTGATCAACCGTTTCCAGAATCTGTGCCTGGGTGGCTTTCTCCTCGAAACCCAGAAATTGTGTGGGGCTTTTGGTCTTGAGGGCAGAAAGTTCGATGACTTCCTGTTTTTGAGACGCACGAGCCTGAGCGCGCTGTGATTCCATGTGGGCTTCAAAGCCTGTGGTGTCTACCCCGATACCCCGCTCACGTGCCATCAACTCGGTAAGGTCCAGAGGGAATCCATAGGTGTCGTAGAGCTTGAAGGCAAAAGCTCCATCCAGTGTGGCTCCCTTGCCAAGCTGGTCAGCCTGCTCTGCGAAAAGTGCAATGCCACGGTCGAGAGTTTTGTTGAACGCTGTTTCCTCGGCTTGAATCGTCGCCTTCACCTCCTGACGCCTCTGCCCCAGACCCGGAAAGATACCCCCCATGGCATCGGCCAGGACATCGACCAGCTGATAGAAAAACGGCTCGGTAAAGCCAAGGGTGCGCCCGTAGCGCACGGCGCGCCTGAGAATGCGCCTGAGCACATAATTCCGGTCGGTGTTGCCGGGAAGGATGCCATCACTGATGGCAAAACTCAGCGTTCGGATGTGATCGGCAATCACACGGAAGGCAATGTCGATCTTTTCTTGATCACTGAATGTCTCAGAACCGATGTCAGGCAGCGTGGAGCGGTAACGATGACCACTGAGTTTTTCAAGCTGATCAAAAATCGGGCGAAACACATCGGCTTCATAATTCGAGATCACACCATCGAATTCAGTGAAGCCCTTCGTGCACTGCAGGACGCTGGCAATACGCTCAAAACCCATGCCGGTATCCACATGCCGGGCTGGCAAGTCCGAAAAAGTACCATCGGGATTCGCATTGAACTGAATAAAAACCAAGTTCCAGACTTCCATGCACAGAGGGCTGTCCTGATTGACCAGGGAGCCTTGGGTGTCGCCCTCGGGGGTCAAATCAACATGCAGTTCCGAACACGGGCCGCAGGGTCCGGTATCCCCCATCATCCAGAAATTGTCTTTTTTGTTGCCGAAGACGATGTGCACTTCAGGATCCAGTCCCGCTTTTTCAAAAAGTGCCTTCCAGAAGTCATAGGCTTCTTGATCCAAATCAGCCGGGTCTCCCTTGGATGGATCGGGTTTATAGACGGTGGCGTAGAGGCGCTCCTTGGGAAATTTCCAGACCTCTGTCAACAGTTCCCAGGCCCACTCAATGGCTTCCTGCTTGAAATAATCACCAAAGCTCCAGTTGCCAAGCATTTCGAAAAAGGTGTGATGGTAGGTATCCATCCCCACATCTTCGAGGTCATTGTGCTTGCCCCCCGCTCGAATGCATTTCTGGGTGTCGGCAGCTCTCCCGGGTTGATAAGGACATGGGATTTCTCCGAGAAAAATGGGAACGAACTGGTTCATCCCTGCATTGGTAAAAAGCAGGTTGGGAGCATCCGGCATCAGACTGGATGATTCCACAATGGTGTGCTGTTTGGATTTGAAAAAATCGAGGAAGGATTGGCGAATTTCAGCGCTCGTCATGATAGGTTCGCTTGAGAAACGTTGTCAAAGAGGGGATGAGAACAGAATGCCTCCCCATAAAAAAGAAAAACCTCAGCCTGAGCCATCAGGAGGCACCAAAGAGATCCTCGCCTGAATCATCCTCAGGCACCTCGGCAGATGTTTCAGGAGCGTTCTCGGAATCTGGGGTGGCACTAGGGGAAGATTCAGCGGATGAAGGCGGCACGTATTCAGAGGCTTCCACCAGCTTAACCAGGGGCAGTCGCACCCCGCGCCCCTGATAGCTGACCCCGGGGGCCAGGGTGCCCGCAACCATGGGCTCTTTGAAATCGTCCACCTTTTGCTCCAGCACTTGATGTTTGGCCTCATCATAGGGAGCTTCGGGCTCCGCCTCGTGAAGCCCCAGGCCCACCCGACGCATCACATCCAAAACCGCATGCTGAAAATGCGTGATTTGCTCGATCAACTTGGGTTGACCCGACTGGCGAGCAGCACGATGCAGGGCAAACACATGATCCAGAACCCTTACCGATGCCTGAAGCCAGTCGCCTTCACCTCGTTTGAGTTTTTCCAGTTCCACACGCATATGGTCCTTCTCAGCCACATCGATACTTTGCATGACTTCCAGGATCCTTACCGATTCCTCGCGTAGCGATTGGGTCACCTTAGCGGCTTCTGACACGGCTTTTTGGCACTCTTCCTGAATCCCTTGCCACCGACCGGTCGCCTGATGGATTTGCTGTTCGAGGGCAGGAAGGTGCTGCATCTGCTCACCGAGAGAGGCCATCCCATCCCATTCTTCACGTTTGAGGGCCGCACGGTGTTCGAAAAGGAAGGGCAAAACACTGAAAATCACACCGCAAAGGATGCAGACGACTACCAGAATGAGTCGACTCCCATCGGGCAAGCCACCATGATCCACAATGATCCATGAGGCAAGGGCCAGAAGGATGAGATCGCCGAGGATAAATGGTATTTTATTCATTTCTCAATGAAGGTTTGGGGTGCAAGTAGAGCGCATCTTATCGAACTTCGGGTTTGTGGCCAATCATGTTCCCAGGCACGACCCATTGAGAAAACTCTTCATCGCTCAACAGCCCCAATTCCAGGGCAGCTTCCCTCAAGGTTGAATGTTCGGCATGAGCCTTTTTGGCAATCTTTGCGGCATTTTCATACCCAATCTTCGGATTCAGAGCTGTCACCAGCATCAACGAATTCTCAAGGTTTTTCTCGATCACGGGATGATTGGGTTCGAGCCCCACAAGACAGTGATCATTGAAAGAGGCACAGGCATCGCCCAGATTGCGGGCAGCCATCAGGAAATTGAAAATCATGACGGGCTTGAACACGTTGAGTTCAAAATGACCATTCATCCCCCCAACAGCGATGGCAGCATCATTGCCAATGACCTGAGCACAAACCATGGTCAGCGCCTCACACTGCGTCGGGTTCACTTTACCAGGCATGATGGATGATCCTGGTTCATTGGCAGGGATGGTCACCTCACCGATCCCGCATCGCGGACCTGAAGCCAGCATGCGAATATCGTTGCCAATCTTCATGAGGCTCACCGCCAAGGTCTTGAGCGCCCCGCTGGCCTCCACAATCGCATCATGAGCCGCCAATGCTTCAAACTTGTTGTCGGCAGTTCGAAAAGGCAGCGCGGTGAGCCGCGCAATGTGGGCTGCCACCTTGACATCAAAGCCTTCAGGGGTGTTCAAGCCCGTTCCGACGGCCGTTCCGCCCAATGCGAGTTCCGACAAGTGGTCCAGCGATCGCTCAATGGCGGCGATGCCATGATCCAGCTGACTGACATAACCTGAGAGCTCTTGCCCCAATGTCAGCGGAGTAGCGTCCATGAAGTGGGTGCGACCAATTTTGACGACATCCATGAAGGCGCGGGCCTTGTCAGCCATAGTCTCCCTCATTTGTCTAACCTTGGGCAAGGTGGTCTCCACCAGCATCCGATAGGCCGCAATGTGCATCGCCGTAGGGAAGGTGTCGTTGGAGGATTGGGACTTATTGACATCATCGTTGGGATGAAAGGTCTTGGGGTTGTCCTGAAGATTCCCCCCGCCGAGCACATGAGCGCGATGGGCGACCACCTCGTTGACATTCATGTTACTCTGCGTCCCACTCCCAGTCTGCCACACCACCAGCGGGAATTGATCCTCCCATTGGCCTTGGATGATTTCATCGCAGGCTTGAGCGATCCCATTGGCCTTGGATTCGGAGAGGACACCGCATTCCATATTGGTCAGCGCGGCGGCTTTTTTGAGGTAGGCAAAGGCGAGGATGATCTCTTCAGGCATGCGCTGACCCCCAATTTTAAAGTTTTCAAGGGATCGCTGGGTTTGAGCGCCCCAATAGGCATGTTCAGGGACACGGATCTCACCCATGGTGTCTTTTTCAATACGGTAGGAAGTGTTTTCGGTCATTTTTCAGTTAGGCTCACTGTTTGAAGAAGGAGCTGTTAAAGTGGCGAATGAGACGCCTCAATCCAAGAGGCGCTGTTTGAGGGTGCTGTATGTCGATCTAAGAGCCCCAACGTCGGTCGAACGCCACTTAATGAAGCCAAGCAATTGATATTGGTTGAACTTGGACATACCCTCTCCTTCCGTGGCCGTCGCAAGCATCAGCCCTTCCTGACGGTCGTAGACCACCACGGCAAAACTGGCAATGGAATCGGCCAGGTTTGCCTTGTACAGGGCAAGTTCTGGCGAGGCCACTCTTCCCGCAAAGGGTACGGGGATTTCCATGGCTGGAAGACCAAAGAGAGCCGATCGCGTGTCCATTCCCAGACCGCGATTTCGCAACTCCATCACCCACTGCGATGCATCCTGCTGATCCACCAAAATCCCTCCATGAATGGCAATGGCCTCGCGCAAGGCTCCAATGACATACTTACCGTCAACGCTTTCAAAATAACTCGCATCCAAAAACACTTTTTTGCCTCGTACCGGATCCAGATCCAACTGGGCGATGGCTTGGTCCGCTGCATGGCTGAGCATGACCATTTCTGCCACTGTACGCGGAGGTTCGGTAAGCTTGGAGGTGTGGCAGCCAGTCGACATCAGGCTGATGGCGACCATCATCCACGAGAGGAGGAAGCCAGGGGATGAGCGTTTTGGGAAACACATAGAATTTAAAACGGTAAAAGGTCAGCCCTGAGATGTTTCCTCGGCAGCAGAAGGGAGCTCTTGAGGATGCTGACCACCATTGACTAGGAAGAGAACCGCCATGCGCACCGCAAGCCCATTGGTGACTTGCTCCAGGATGACACTGCGTTCTCCGTCGGCGATATCACTGTCAATCTCTACCCCACGGTTGACCGGGCCGGGATGCATGATGAGGGCGTCCGGGCGAATCCAATCCATCCTCTCTTTGTTGAGGCCAAAAAACCTGGAATATTCCCCCAGGCTTGGAAACATGCTGCGCTGTTGGCGTTCGTGTTGAATTCGGAGAAGGTTCACAATATCCGCATCGGCAAGAGCTTCCTTCATGTCATAGGTCACGCGGCAACCCATGCTCTCAAATGATTTCGGAACCAGTGTCGGTGGGCCACAGAGGGTGACTTCAGCCCCTAGTTTACGGAGTCCCCATATGTTGCTCCGAGCCACTCGACTGAAGAGAATATCTCCGAGAATCGTGACCTTCTGCCCCGCGAGATCTCCCTTTTTCTCTCGCATGGTGTAAAGATCCAGCAGGGCCTGGGTGGGATGCGAATGGGCTCCGTCGCCGGCATTGATCACCGAAGCCTGAGTGAAGCGTGAAAGGAAATGAGCCGCGCCAGCCGATCGATGGCGGATGATGATGATGTCGGCCGTAAGTGCTTCCAGATTCCTGACCGTATCCTTGAGGGTTTCACCCTTTTTGAAAGAGGAGGCCTCCGTTGAAAGATTGACGATATCCGCCGTCAAGCGCTGAGCGGCAAGCTCGAAACTGACCCGCGTGCGAGTCGAAGGCTCAACAAACAAGTTCACCACTGTTTTGCCCCGAAGCGCGGGCACTTTTTTGATGGAACGCTGCCCTACTTGTTTGAACACCGAGGCAGCATCCAAAACCGCAAGGATCTCACTCTCGGTAAGACTTTGGATGTCAAGGAGATGCCTGCTTTTCCAACTCATTTCTTGGTTAAATATACTTCAAGGCCTTCGCCCTCTTCCAGCGTTTTCAGGACAATAAACTGGTCGGACGGCAAATCCACTCTTTCACCCACATAATCGGGCTGGATGGGAAGCTGACGTTGCCCACGATCAAAGAGAACCGCCAGTTGGATCCTTCGAGGGCGACCAAAATCCAAAATGGCATCCAGTGCAGCTCGAATGGTGCGCCCACTTTGAATCACATCGTCCACAATGACCACCCCAACATCCTCCAAGTTTTCCGGAATGATGGTAGGTTTCATTTCTGGAGCTGGGTTGATGGCTAGGTCATCGCGATAGAGACCGACGTCCAATTCCCCAAAATGTACGCTTATTTCGGGCGCCACCTCCTCCAGACGGCGACGAATGACCTCAGCAAGAAGCACCCCTTTCTGTTGGATTCCCACCAAGGCAAGCGTCCGCTCCCCTTGGTGAAAGGCAACGATCGATTCGACCATGCCATGAATCATTTCCTGAACTTGTGGCGCGTGTCGGTGAATCAAGGAAGCATTCATGATGGCGAGATCATCGGGCATGCGAATGAGTCAGGTAGCCCACAATGGACACCCTCAAGTGGGGAGCAGCATGCATCTTATTCAACGATTTGACGAGACTTTCTCCAAGCTTGGCGGTGATTGACCATCCAATCCACCAATGCCTGATCGAACCCAATATCATGGCCCGCTTTCTCGGATTCAATCCATTTGTGCTTGAGAATCTCTTCGCGCTCGGCCTGAAACTCTTTGTAAAGGGAAAGATTCTGAACGAGTTGGGCTTTTTTGGAGTCCTCAGTCATGTCTTAGGTAAAAAGTAGCTAACATAGCAAAAGTTAACACTTCTCTTCACCTGATTCAATGCGATTTCCAATCCCCTCGCCAGGACCTTGGCGAAGGTTTGAGGCATGGCAGATGGCCTGGAGTTGCAACCAAGTCCGGCCTTTGACTAAATTAGACAAATGAGCCAGGAAGTCTCCCCCTTTGCGGGCTTTGTCGAATTTGCCCCCTCCTTTCAGCAGCGGGAAAGGATTCAGCACGTATTGTTTGATTTTGATGGAACCCTTTCACTGGTACGTGAAGGTTGGCCCCATGTCATGTTACCCATGTTTGTGGAAATGCTGCCAAAAAGGTCGGACGACACACAGGAAGATCTGGAGCAGATGCTTTTGGATGACATCATGAAACTGAATGGCAAACAGACCATTTACCAGATGATTCAATTGGCCGAGCGCATCCGTGAACGAGGCGGCCATCCCAAAGATCCCCTTTGGTATAAACATGAATACTTGCGCCGTCTGGACCAACGTATCGCTGAGCGGAAACAAGCGATTCGTGAGGGTCGACTCACTCAGGATGAAGTGCTGGTTCACGGCGCCAGACATTTGTTGGAGCGCCTCGCAGAGAAAGGTCTCCCCATCTACCTGGCCAGCGGAACCGATGAACCCTTTGTCAAGGAGGAGGCAGCCATTCTGGGTATCGCAGATTTCTTCGATGGGCATATTTACGGAGCCCAGGACGACTACAAGGCCTTCTCCAAAAAAAGGGTCATTGAACGCATTTTAAGTGAGCACCAGATTCCAGGGGAGAGCCTGCTCTCCTTTGGAGATGGCTACGTTGAAATTCAAAACACCAAAGAGGTGGGAGGGTTGGCCATCGCCGTGGCCAGTGACGAGGCCAACAACGGCAGTGGTCAGATCGATGCATGGAAGCATCAGCGCCTCAAAGGAGTGGGTGCCGACGTCATCATTGCCGATTACCGGGATATCGATGCGTTGCTCGCCCGCTTGACGAGGCATCCTGTTTTTTAAAAACCCTCATGCCGCCGTTTATTTCAAAACCCATCGCTCGATCCTTCCGGAAGGAACACCTGCAGGTGAAGCCACTGAGCCAGAGGGAAAGCCTGACGGCGGTCGAGGACATCTTGCTGGATCCTCATGCGAGCCCGCCCCCCCTTGCCCCCCATACGATGGCACAGATCCAACGATGCGCTCAAAGCATCTGTGAAGCCAAGCGAAAGGGTGCCAGCATCATGCTCATCTATGGAGCCCACTTGCTGCGCAACGGGGCCTGCCCCATCCTCGAAACCTTGATGAAAGGGGGTTGGATCACTCATCTCGCAACCAACGGTGCCGGAACCATTCACGATTTTGAATATGCCCACCACGGTCGTTCCACCGAATCAGTGGAAAAAAACGTGGCATCGGGAACCTTTGGCTCATGGGAGGAAACCGGAAGAGCCATCATGTTCGCATTGGCTCGCGGAGCTTTGGATGGTCAAGGGTATGGCAGCGCACTTGGGCGTTGGATTGCCGAGGATGGCATGGACCCGATCCCAATGGAGATGCTGGAAGCGGATCTGCGCACAGAACCTCTGTGTCCCTTGACTGGCCCGCGACATGACTATCGCGCACTGTGCCAGCGCTACGAGGATGCACCGGAAAAACACCGGATGCATCACCCTTGGAAGGCTTCCTCCATCTTGGCTCAGGCTTACCAGCATCAACTCCCCTTCTCGGTTCACCCGGGCATTGGATATGATATCATCACCAACCATCCTTCCTTCATGGGAAGCGTGATCGGGCGAGCAGCATCTTGGGATTTTGATCGCTTCTGTGAAGCCGTTGATGGACTGGATGGGGGTGTAGTGCTATCCATCGGTTCCGCCATCATGGGGCCACAGGTCTTTGAAAAAAGCCTGAGTTGCGTGCACAACGTCCGATTTCAACGCGGGGAAAAAGCTGTCCAAGGGCACCAGATTTACGTCGTGGACCTGCAGGATGGCGGAGGTTGGGATTGGGCCCAGGGAGAACCCCCCAAGGACAACCCCGCCTACTACCTGCGCTTCTGCAAGAGTTACTCCCGCATGGGCGGAGCCATGCAATACGTCTGCTGTGACAACGCACGTTTCGTCCACCACCTGCTCCATGCCATTCAATCCCATGAAAACTCAACCGTTTGAGACGATTCTGGATCGCTATGATCATCTCAGGCTCGGCATTGTCGGGGATGTCTGCCTGGATCGCTACTTTGAGATTGACCCCAACCGAGGAGAAATCTCCATCGAAACGGGACTGGAGGTGTACAACGTCGATCGAGTGCGATGCCAACCGGGAGCGGCCGGCACCATCCTGAACAACCTGGTGGCACTAGGGATCCCCACTATTCATCTTGTCGGATTTTGCGGAGAGGATGCCGAAGGCTGGCAATTGCGCCGAGCCCTTCAATCGCTTGCTGGGGTTCGCATCGATCACTTCATCACCACTCCGCATAGACACACTTTCACCTACACCAAACCTCTGGTCCGCCACAGCGATCGGCCTCCCGAGGAATTGCACCGACTAGATCAGAAGAACTGGACCCCGACCCCGCGCGAAGTATCGCAACAGATCGTGGAAGCCATCCATGAAGTTGCCCCCCAGGTAGACGCCTTGATGGTCATGGATCAAGTCGATCACAAAAACACGGGCGTAATGACCGATGAAGTCCTGAAGACGCTGGCAGAACTGCAGCAGAAAAACCCAAGCCTGCTGATCATGGCCGACAGTCGCCGTAGCCTCAAAGACTACCCTCCCATGACCTTCAAGATGAATGCCGCAGAATTGGGAGCCTGGGTCGAGGCCCCTTCATCCCTATCGGCCCAAAACGTGGAACGTCAGGCGTGCGATCTGGCCCGATCCACGGGGCATGAAGTCTATGTCAGCATGGCGGAGCATGGCATCTGCATGGCACAAGCCGATGGTCAAACCTACCGAGCCTCTGCGCTTCCGATTCATGGGCCCATTGACGTTGTTGGCGCTGGCGATGCGGTAACAGCCAATCTGGTGGCAGCCAAGGCAGCGGGTGCCCAGCCTGACGAAGTGCTGACCTTGGCCATGAAAGCCGCTTCCTGCGTCATTCACCAGCTGGGCACCACCGGTGTCGCCACGCGGGCTGACTTGATGAACGAACCCCGTAGTAGAGGGTGATCGAGTCAGGGCACGCTTTGACCTTTTTCGAGAAAGTGTTCCTCCAAAAAAGCACTCAAGGCCCCTGAGCCTTCAAAGAGTTTTTCTCTCTGCTTTTGAATCAAGGTTGGCTCCGCCAAATCCCAAGGCTGAGCAAGCACCTCCTCAATCCGATAAAACAAAGGGATCGATCGATCATCCTGTCCTAATGCCTGCAGAAGACTCTCGATTTCAGCAATCATGGCATGGGCTCTTTGAACCTGAGTCTGGCAATCACTCAAAGAACGCGTGCCGCCCAAGTAGGATGTGAGAAGGGAACATTCAAAGGCCACGCACATGGAGGGGCGATGCTCATAGATGCGACAGCACCCCTGTTCTCCTAGACACACACAAGGTTGATCGAGATAAGCCTCTTTCTGATCCCACGCCAGATCCACCCCTCTTTCTTCAAGAAAGTCTACCTCCCGCGAATGTTGTAGCTGCACATCGACAAACAAAACGCCAGTGCAGCAAAGGGTGCACTGGCGACAAAGGGTGGAAATGGCGGCTTGAGAATCGTTCGCTGCCATGGTTCAAAGACCACTAATTGGAGATGTAAGGAAGAAGCAATGGGTTGACCTCTGCGTTGTCATCGCTGCCTTCCTTCTCAACTGAAGAGGCATCCATATCCAAGTCGAATCGGTCCAAAGTCCTACCCTCCAGATAGGCCAAGTTGGCTATATTCAGATTGTAGGAAGTAAGGGCGTTGATTTCATTGGATCGCGCCGTGGTCAGATCTCGCTGCAACTGCAAGACGATGAAACTAGTGCTTTTACCTACCTCGAGTTTTTTCTCCTCGGCTCCTAGAGCTGCCTCGGCAAACTCCCTTTCCTGCCTTGTCGCACTGACTTGCTGAAAAGAAATCTGCACAGCGGTCACGGCATTCTCAATGTCGACCATGATGTTTTGCTCATTCTGTTTGAGTATCACCTGACTCTGTGCCTTAGCGGCTTTTTGTCGCCTGTATTGGGCCCGTTCCCTCATGAGGGTCAGAGGTGTGGATAGGGTCACGTTCACGCCCCAAAATGGAGACTCCCAATCGTCCACAGCACTAGAGATATCATCGAAACTATTGTTGAACCCCTCTCTCAAAACCGGAGTCCTCAGTCCGGTCCCAGCGGCACTCGATCTCCAAGTGCTTGAAAGATCCAGTTGGGGAAGGAGTTGGTTTTTGGCGTATCTCAAATCAATACCAGCAATCTCCAGAGTTAGGCGCTGATCTTCCAAGTCAGGCCTGAGCTCCAAGCCGTTAGCCCAACTCGTTTGCAAATCAACCAACAAGGGGGTAGCGGCGAGTGGCTCTGTTGGAATCAGGTTAACGTTCCACCAATCACTGTAGTTCTTGCTCAGTAAATTTTTGAGCCGGGTTTGGGTTTGAACGAGTTGACTTTTCTGGCCAAGTAACGCCGCTTTGGTCGAAGCCAATTGCGCCTCCGCTTGTTTTTCATCCAAAGGAGCCATGGTGCCAATCTCAACTCGCTTTTTATTTTCCATCAACAGGCGTTCGGCCAACTCAACGGCCTTTTCTTGAACAGCAACCCGTTCGAGATCGGAAATCAAATTCAAATAGGTCCTTTCGACATCCAACAACACGCCCGCGATAACCCATTCCAATCGCAAGAGGCTCTGAGATACGGCAAGCTGGTTGACCTTGATCGTCGTTCTGCCGTCAATATTCCACCCGTTCTTGAGCAAGGGTTGGGTCAGGGTGAGACCAAAATTGCCGCTGTAATTGGACCTGATGATCTGGTCGTTACTTTCTTCCCAAGACTCTCTAGAGGAGTAGTTACCAGAAAAGCTATATCGCGTACCCGTAACGACTCTGCCGCTGAGTTGAGCCGAGTAGTCTTCACTTTCCTGAATAAACGCGGGAATAGGGGTCACGGTACCAGGAATGAGACTTCCACTTGGGTTTTCAAGTTTGCGATCACCATAGTTTAATGAAAAGACAGGGTCATACAGACCACCGATTTGACTGTCGGCAAAGAGTAGCGCAAGCCGAGGATTATAGGATTGGACTTGGAGTTGCAAATTATCCTCAATAGCTATTTCCACACAATCCTTTAGCGAAAGTGACCTCTCTTGGATCTCAGCAGACTGCGAGGGAGATGCAAAAAGCAAGGTAGCCAGCAGAAAAAAGATGCAGGGAAAGGCGAAGGAGGAGTTTTGAGAACTGGGGCGATTCATAATCTGGAAATCAAACGGAATGAAAAACTTAAAGCTGACAGCTCGTTAAGCCAACACAATTCTAGTGGTAGGATTGGATGGGTTTGACGTCATACCCATCCTTTTTCAGGGCGGCAATGGCCGAAGCCGCGGCCTTGGCGCTGCTGAGTGTGGTCATGATCGGCACACGGCTATAAACCGCGGTGGTGCGGATCTTGACCTCATCCGCACGGGGCACCTGTCCATCCGGGGTATTGATGACCATTTGAATATCCCCGTTTTTGAGCAAATCCAGGGAGTTGGGACGGCCCTCGCTGACTTTACGGATTTCCTGCACCTCGATCCCTGCAGCCTTGATGGCCTTGGCCGTACCTGAGGTGCATACGAGGTCAAACCCCAGTTCGGAGAAGGTGCGCGCCAAGTCACCAATTTGGGCCTTATCGGGCTCACTCACACTGATGAAAATCTTGCCCTGCAATGGCAGGGGCGCATGAGCCGACATCTGAGACTTGGCATAAGCAGTGCCCAGGTCGGCATCCAGCCCCATCACCTCTCCGGTCGACTTCATTTCAGGAGACAGCAGAATATCTTGCCCCTGAAAGCGATTGAATGGAAAAACCGATTCCTTGATAGCCCAATACTTGGGCCAGATCTCATCCGTGAACCCGAGATCTTTCAGACTGGATCCAGCCATCACCTTGGCTGCGAGCTTGGCAAGCGGCACGCCAATCGCCTTGCTGACAAAGGGAACGGTCCGCGAGGCTCGAGGATTAACTTCCAGCACATAGACGACCTCATCCTTCACCGCATACTGAACGTTCATCAACCCCGACACCTTAAGCTCCCGTGCCATGGCATGGGTGTATTCCCGAATCGTCTGAATGACCGATTCACTGAGGGTGTGCGGCGGCAGGACCATGGCGGCATCACCGCTGTGCACGCCTGCAAATTCAATATGTTCCAGCATGCCCCCGATCACGATGGTGGCCTCTTCGGGGTTGCTGACCGTACCTGCATCACAGATACAATCGACATCAACCTCTGTGGCGTGTTCCAAAAATTTATCAACAAGCACCGGACGCTCAGGAGAAGCTTCCACGGCAAAGCGCATGTACTGTCGCAACTCGGCATCGGAATAAACGATTTGCATGGCCCGCCCCCCCAAGACAAAGCTGGGACGCACCAAAACCGGGTAGCCCAATTTTTTGGAAGCCTCCAAAGCCTCCTCCTCGTTGACCGCCAGACCATTGGCCGGTTGGGGAATCTTCAGTTTGTGAAGCATGGCCGCAAAGAGCTTTCGATCTTCGGCCATTTCGATGCTGTCGGGGGAAGTCCCGATAATGTTCACCCCATTTTCCCGAAGGCCGATGGCCAAATTGAGAGGGGTTTGCCCACCAAACTGGACAATCGCTCCCCAGCATTGCTCGCGCTGGTAAATATGCAGGACGTCTTCCAGGGTCAGCGGCTCAAAGAAAAGCTTATCACTGGTGTCATAGTCCGTCGAGACGGTCTCTGGGTTGGAATTGACCATCAAGGTCTCGATCCCCTCCTCCTTGAGGGCGTAGGAGGCGTGCACGCAGCAATAATCAAACTCGATCCCTTGGCCAATGCGATTGGGGCCTCCCCCGAGAATCATGACCTTGCGTTTCTCGGAAGGGCGGATCTCATCATCCCCACGGTCATAGGTTGAGTAAAAATAAGGGGTATAAGCCTCGAATTCTGCCGCACAGGTATCGACGAGTCGGTAACTGGGAAGCAGGCCCTTTTCCTTGCGCCAAGCCCTGATCTCGTCCTCAGAGCGTCCGGTTAAATGAGCGATTTGTTTGTCGGAAAAACCGTAGGATTTGGCTTTGGCAATGAGATCGGAATTCATGGTTCAAAGGGAACAGGCCCTTGAAGGAGATTAGTTAACGCAAGCCATGCCCTCTGTGCAAGCGATATGCCACGAAAACCCTGAAAAACCGATGGGAGGTGCCCGCAGGCGAGCACCTCCCCCCCTAAGCCTCCACCTGCCACACCAGGGCGTCGGCTTCCACATCCAGCGAAACAGTGGCCCCCGATTGAATGTCCCCACTGAGCAAGCGCATCGCCAGTGGATCCAGGATGCGCTCCTGAATGGCTCTTTTCAGCGGTCTGGCACCAAATTGTGGATCGTATCCATCCCGCCCCAGATAAACTTTTGCGGCTTCAGTGAGTTGCAACTTCAATTGCTGAGTGGCCAATCGCTGCTCCAGACGGGCCAGCTGGATGTCCACAATCACTGCCAATTCCTTCTCTCCCAGGCTGTGGAAAACAATCATGTCATCCAGACGATTGAGGAATTCAGGCCGGAAAAAGCGCTTCATTTCTTCCTGGATCTTCTGCTCGAGCTCACGGTGGTCTGCCTCCGGCTGGCCTCCATCCCTCAACTGAGCAAAATGCTCTTGAATGATCGAAGATCCTATATTGCTGGTGAGGATGATCACGGTGTTACGGAAATCCACTTCCCGGCCCTGGCCGTCGGTCAAACGCCCATCATCCAGCACCTGAAGTAGAATGTGGAACACGTCTGGATGAGCTTTCTCGATTTCATCAAACAGTAGAACCGAGTAAGGACGACGCCGAACGCTTTCGGTCAACTGGCCACCGTCTTCAAACCCCACATAGCCTGGGGGGGCTCCGATGAGCCTCGCAACGGCATGCTTCTCCATGTATTCGGTCATGTCGATGCGCACCATGGCTTGTTCGTCGTCGAAGAGAAACTCTGCCAGGGCTTTGGCCATTTCCGTCTTCCCGACGCCAGTGGGGCCCAAAAAGGCAAAGGATCCCACCGGCCTTTGGGGGTCCTGCAAACCGCTGCGTGCGCGCCGCACAGCGTTGGAAACCGCACTCACGGCAGCCGCTTGCCCCACCACCCGCTGGTGCAATCTGGATTCCATGTGCACCAGTTTGTCTCGTTCGGATTCCAGCATCCGGTTGACCGGCACCCCGGTCCAGGATGCCACCACCTGGGCAATATCCTCATCGGTCACTTCTTCATTCAACAGGCGCTTTTGATCCGGATCCTCCTGGATCGCCTTCTGTGCCTCTTCGATCTCTTTTTCAAGATCCGGAATGGTGCCATACTTTAGTTGGGCAGCGCCATTGAGATCCCCCTCCCGTTCCGCTTTTTCCATGGCAAAACGAGCTTCCTCCAACTTCACATGCAGATCCGATGACTTGGAGATGGACTGTTTTTCGTGCTGCCACTTGGCTTTCATTTTCCCACAATCCTCCTGCAGATCCGCCAACTCTTTCTCGATCCTCGAAAGTCTGTCACGGGAAGCTTCGTCCTTTTCCTTCTTCAGAGCCGTCTGTTCGATTTGAAGCTGCATGATCTGCCTCTCCAACTGATCAATCTCGGTGGGCATGGAATCGAGTTCGATACGCAATCGGGAAGCCGCTTCGTCCATCAAGTCGACAGCCTTGTCGGGAAGAAACCGATCCGAAATATAACGGTCTGAAAGAGTGGCTGCGGCGATCAGCGCCGCATCCTGGATCCGGATTCCGTGATGACTTTCATAGCGTTCCTTCAAACCTCGAAGAATGGCAATGGTGGCTTCCACGGTTGGCTCCTGCACGGAAACCGGCTGGAACCGTCGCTCCAATGCAGGATCCTTTTCGATGTATTTACGGTATTCATCCAGGGTAGTGGCACCAATGCAGCGCAGCTCTCCGCGAGCCAATTGCGGCTTGAGCATGTTGGCCGCGTCGGCACTGCCTTCGGTCTTGCCAGCTCCCACGATGGTGTGAAGTTCATCAATGAAGAGAATGATACGACCTTCACTGGCCGTGACTTCCTTGAGAAAAGCCTTGAGCCGGTCTTCAAATTCCCCGCGATACTTGGCCCCGGCGATCATGGCGCCGATATCCATGGACACCAGCTGCTTGTTCTTGATGGATTCTGGCACATCGCCGCTGACAATGCGCCGGGCCAGACCTTCCACAATGGCGGTTTTTCCCACACCGGGCTCACCGATCAGCACAGGGTTGTTCTTGGTGCGTCGTGAGAGCACTTGCATGACACGCCGTATTTCCTCATCACGCCCGATCACCGGGTCGATCTTTCCTGCTCGCGCTAGCGCAGTAAGATCCTTCCCGTACTTTTCGAGTGCCTGGAATTTATCCTCAGGATTTTGATCAGTGACACGCTGAGACCCACGTAAGGCCATCAGAGCCTTGAGCACATCGTCTCGATGCACCCCACGAGCTTTGAGCATCTGCTGAAGACTGCTCCCTGCCTTGGCAACCAGCGCCAGCAGCAAGTGTTCGGTGCTGACATACTCATCCTTGAGCCGTTTGGCCTCCTGCTGTGCTTCCTGAAGAGCGGCTGAGAGAGCCCGACTGGAATATTGCTCATCACTCCCCTCGACAGTGGCACGTTTCTTGAGTGCCTCATCGAGGTCCTGTCGTATGAGAGAGGGTTCGGCACCGATTTGTCGCATCACGGGCAATACCAGACTCTCGGGTTGATTGAGCAGAGCCCACAGGAGATGCTCCAAATCCATCTCCTGATGCCTTCTGCTCCGAGCCTCCTGCTGCATTCCTGCGAGGGCTTCCTGCGCCTTGATGGTCCATTTATCTGCTTGCATGTTCGTCTCCTTTCTCCTGAGGTTTGAGATTACCAGAAGGGCTCGATCCCATTCGAACCCGTATCTTATATCATAGGAATTCAAACGCGTGATTCAATGAACAAATGAGAGAAGGAAAAAGAAATCAACCCACCCAAAAAAACCTATTTTATTCTTATTGTAACACTTACAACTTTCTTTCAGACCGCAAATAAATCATTATTTTCCAAAATCTTTCCGCTCAGATGACACGGAAACACCCGAGAAGGTGCTTCTGATTGCCCAAGGAAGCACCACTCTGGGCATGAAGGCTGCTCCAAAAACCAGGCCTCATCTGGAAAAGCATGTTGGAAGACAGCTCAGTGCCTGTGAAGGAGGGACAGGCTGGGGAAATTCAGCCAGGATCGCTGGAGTGACATCAGGAGGAAGCAGGCTCTTCTTGGATGGGAGAAGCATCCTCCAACTCGGAAGCATGGTCCTGGATGAAGTAGCTCAGGTTTTCCAACTCGATGGCAAGATTGACATTGTTGACCGTGACGCCCTCTGGAGCATGCAGCACCATGGGCGCAAAATTGAGAATACCGGTCACTCCAGCCTGCATCAATCGATTGGCCGTTGACTGGGCAGCCTCGGCAGGGACACAAAGAACGGCCATTTTGACCTGATGTTCTTCAACCACCTCCCGCAACTGCTCCATGGGCCGAACGGGGATCCCCTGTCGCAAGGGTCCTTGAGTCAAAGCTGAGTCTGCATCAAAGGCGGATACGATTTCAAATCCCTCACGCTCGAAGCCTCGATAAGAAATAAGTGCCTTACCAAGGTTTCCCACCCCAACCAGCACGACCGGCTGGAGGGTGCTGGTGCCCAGAACCTCCGTAATCATGTCGGTCAGCTGATGGACATCATAGCCCAGTCCACGGGTCCCAAACTGGCCAAAATAAGTCAAGTCCTTGCGAAGTTGCGTGGGTTTCACTCCGGCTGCCCCAGACAAGGCCTGGCTGGAAACCGTCTCAATGCCATTGGCCTTGAGACGCATCAGGCAGCGCATGTAGACCGAAAGTCGATACACGGCCTGCCGCGGGATTTCACCTTTGAGTGATTTTTTCATTGGCATCGTCTCGGTCTCCAATCTCCGAGTGAAAGGTTAGTGACTCCATGTCAGCCCCCCTGCTCTTGGCAATAGGAACCCTCATCACTGTGAGGAGGACTTTGAATTCAATCCAGATGAACCCATCTTGCTTCGTTGGAAGAAACCACTGCCGCATCCATGACTTGTAGCGCGCGCGCCCCATCCCAAAAAGACGGGGTGCAATCCCTCTGTTGCCGAATGGCCTCCAGAAATTCAAAAGCCTGATCATAGCGAAAGGTCACCAAAGGATCCCCTTGTTGCGGATCCCGAGGTGACCCCGGCCACGTCCAAAATTCTTTGGGGATTTTGACCGTTTCCAGCCCATCCCCTCCTGGTTTCCCTAGCTGCAGCTCATCCCAGTGACCCGTCAAAAAGACTACTGAACCCTGGCTTCCGTTGAGTTCCAGATAATCCTGACTTTTCCAGCTCTCATTGCGGCCGGTTGCCAGTTTACTGCTCTCCAGCACCCCGGTAGCCCCATTTTTGAAATCAGCCAAAATGGAGGACCAGTCATCCAGGTTAGAGGCATGTCCCTCGCGATCCGCTACAAACTGCTTGAGATGGGCGCACAAACGCGTCATCGGCCCCAACAGCAAGTGGGCAAAATCAATGCGATGGGAGAGCATGTCTCCCAGCTCTCCGGTTCCAGCCAATCGAGCTTCTTGTCGCCACCCGAGATCCCGGTTGCCCCAATCCTGCAAACGGCAGCAGCGAAAATGGTAGGGATCCCCAAGGAATCCATCTTGAACCAGGTGACTGAGATACCTCATGGCAGGGACAAAACGGTATGTAAAGGCTGTCATGTGTCGGACGCCTGCCTGATCAGCCGCCTCTGCCATTGCCTTGGCTTCCTGATAATCCATGGCAATGGGCTTTTCACACAGCACATGCTTACCAGCGGCAATGGCCGCCTGAGCAATCGGGC
>Ga0181584_10001212_pt1 | contig 19374 bp, 15 predicted proteins | sample 071ome_30_FD_132462 | JGI IMG/M metagenome (GOLD analysis project Ga0181584, IMG submission 132462) | Coastal salt marsh microbial communities from the Groves Creek Marsh, Skidaway Island, Georgia - 071406AT metaG (megahit assembly) | ecosystem: Environmental > Aquatic > Marine > Intertidal... | reverse complement strand
TGTGGACCGGGCGTCTCATGGGGCCGGAGAACGCGGAGGAAGTGCTGGGAGTGGACGATGCCTTTCCCATTGCCGATATCGATGACATCCTGCCCGGCCTGATCGAGGGTCGTGAACGCGTTTACTATGCCATGGGACGCGACGAGCAGTTCGACCACAAGGTCATGGAATGGGTGAAGGTGATCCGCAGCAAGGTGCGAAGCGGTGTGCATTCACCGGGTGAGTTCCTGGTCCTCGACCACCTGCTGCATGAAATGCGGCTGATCAAGTCGAAAAATGAACTGAAAGTCATGAAGGAGTCCGGCCAGATCGCCGTTCGTGCCCACAAGCGCGCCATGCAGGTATGCAAGCCCGGCATGTACGAATACGAACTCGAGGCGGAATACCTGCACGAGTTCGCGCGCTCAGGCTGCCGCGAGCCCGCCTACAATTCCATTGTCGCCAGCGGTGAGAACGCCTGCATCCTGCACTATAACGAAAACAACATGCAAATGAAAAAGGGCGACCTCGTCCTGATCGATGCCGGTTGCGAGTATGAATACTACGCTTCCGACATCACCCGTACCTTTCCGGTCAGCGGCAAGTTCAGCAAGGAGCAGAAAGCCATTTACGAACTCGTGCTGAAGGCGCAGCTTGAAGCCATCAAGGCGGTCAAACCCGGCAACCACTGGGACGATCCCCACAACGTCACCGTGAAGGTGATCACCGAGGGCCTGGTGAAACTGGGTATTCTCAAGGGCAAGGTGGACATGCTGATCAAGAAGGGCGCCTACCGCGATTTCTACATGCACCGCGCCGGTCACTGGATCGGCATGGATGTGCATGATGTCGGCGATTACAAGATTGACGGCAAGTGGCGCCTGCTGGAGCCCGGCATGGTGCTGACCGTGGAACCCGGCATCTACATCGCTTCCGGCAACAAGAAGGTGGACAAGCGCTGGTGGGGCATCGGTGTGCGCATCGAGGACGATGTCGCCGTCACGGAAAAAGGTCACGATGTCCTTACCGATGGCCTGCCGAAAACCGTCGAGGATATCGAGGCCTTCATGGCCGCTGCCTGATGTCCCTGTGCAGCAAGCCAAGCTATGACCTGGTGATCGTGGGCGCCGGCATGGTCGGCGCCAGTCTCGCCTGCATTCTCGACCGTATGCCGCTGGCGCGGCCATTGAGCATCCTGCTCGTCGAATCCGCCCCCATTGACCTGGATGCCCCGCCCGCACAGCCGTCATTCGATGCACGCAGCACGGTGCTCTCCTATGGCACGGTCAGCTACCTGCACGAACTGGAGATGTGGGAAGGATTGTCGGCTTCGGCCGAACCCATTACCCATATCCATGTGTCCGATCAGGGCCGCCTGGGTTCTGTGCGCATGAGCAGCCGGGAACAGGGTGTCGACGCGCTCGGCCATGTCATCGAAAACCGTCTGCTCGGCAGCGTCTTCAACAGAGCCCTGGCGGCGGCAAGGCACCTGGAAACCCGCAGCGGCGTGCAGGTCACCGGCATCACGCCGCAGCAAACCGGCATGCAGGTCAGCCTGGGAAAAGAGGATGAATCCCAGGTAGTGGATGCCAGCCTCGTCGTGCTTGCCGAAGGCGGTCGGTCAGGGCTTTGTGAAAAGCTCGGCATTCACCGGGTTGAGCAACCCTATGACCAGGAAGCGGTCATTGCCAATGTCGCTTTTTCTGTTCCGCACAAGAACGTCGCCTACGAGCGTTTTACCGTCAACGGGCCGCTCGCCCTGTTGCCGCTACCGGACATGGACGGCCAGCATCGCGCCGCTCTGGTCTGGACGCGCAAGGGGGGAGATGCCCAGGCGCTCATCACCTTGCCGGAAAACGAATTTCTGGACGCGCTGCAAAAGGAATTCGGCAATCGGCTTGGCCTGTTCACACGTGTCGGTCAGCGCCATAGTTATCCGCTGAAGCTGGTGACGGCAGAGGAACAGGTGCGCCCCGGGCTCGTTCTGCTTGGCAATGTCGCCCACTCACTGCATCCGGTGGCCGGACAGGGTTTCAACCTGGCATTTCGCGACACCATGCGCCTGGCGGCGATATTGGCTGTCGCCCACGACCGCGGCGAGTCTCCCGGCGCCATCGACAATCTGCAGTTGTACCTGCAGCAAACAATCACCGACCAGGACCGGACGGCCGCCTTCAGTGATTACATGACGCGGCTGTTTTCCACCAACCACCTGGCGGCGGTCTGGCTGCGCAAGTTCGGTCTGTTCAGCATCGACCTGGTGATGCCGCTGCGCCGGGCGTTTGCAAAGCGCGCCATGGGACTGGGTGAGCCCCGGGTAAAACTGGACACCAGCACATACTGAAAGGCATTTATTGATGGATATTCTCAATCTGCCGGAACATATCCGCATTCTCGAGGAACTGCTGCTTCATCAGGACTTTGCCAACAGTCCTGATCAACTCGAGGCCATGATCAGCGAGGATTTCAGGGAAATCGATTCACGCGGCAGGCAAGTATCCCGAGAAGAGGTGATTCGCTGGCTGCTCAATAAAAGTCCTGATTCACGCTGGGAGTTTTCCGCGTTCGAGGTCAGGCAACTGGGTCCCGGCCTGGTGCTCGCCACGTACCAGGCCCGGCAGATAAAGCCGGAGGGTGCTTCCGGGGGCGGCGCCATGCACAGTTCCCTGTGGCAGGAAAAAAAACCCGGCCGGACCTGGGAGCTGGTGTTTCACCAGAGTACACGCCTGGAATGAGAAGCTTTTGCGGCAATAGAGTATGTCTGTTTCGAAGCTTTATTCAGGTTGAGGTTTGCCTTCCACGATAAAAGGATAAAGGGATAAACCGATAAAGCGTAAGAGCGACAACCAGTGAATTTGTATGATCGTGTTTTTGATACCTGATTCCACAGGAAATATTCAAACAAGGCGGATGAAGTGAATACGGACGCTTTATCCCTTTATCGTTTTTCGTTATCCCTTTACAAATCCCCTTGCTTCCCGCAAACTCCCCCGCCATGAGAAATCATATCCAACTGAACAACTGGTGGTGGTCCGTAAACGAGGGCTGCCGACAGATCTGAAAACGGCAGGTGTAAACAAGCGCTTACATCCTGTCTGTCCATGAATTTAAAACAGGCCGCCCGGTTAACCGAGGCGGCCTTTTTCTTGTCCCGAAATCCATCAAAAACGCTTCCCGGTTTTCCGGACGGCCCTCATCCCGGAGAAGGGCCATGAATGCAACACGTTCCGCACGTTACAACACCGCTGGTGGGATCACCGTATACCGCGCCAGCGTCAGTACCCCTTACGCAAACGCCGCTGCTGAAATCAGCCGTGCACTCGATTCACAGCGCGGCGTCCTCTTTACATCGAATTTCGATTTTCCGGGACGCTACACACGTTGGGATATCGGTTTCGTGAACCCGCCCCTGGCAATTTCCGCAGCAGGCCGGGAAATGGCCTTTACGGCGCTCAATGCCCGCGGCCGCGTGCTGCTGAAGTTCCTGGCACCGGTGATCGGCGCCTGCGAGGCGATCAAGAGCGTCCAGCAAATCCATGGCGGCCTGGTCGCATCCCTGAAGCCGCCGCGCCCGGTGGTCTTCGAGGAAGAACGCAGCCGCCAGTACTCGGTGTTTTCAGTGCTGCGTGACGTGATCGCATTGTTTTACAGCCGTGCTGACGGCGTCCTCGGGTTATATGGCGCCTTCGGTTACGAACTGGCCTTCCAGTTCGAAGCCATAAACATGAAACTGAAACGGCGATCGAATGCACAGGACCTGGTGCTGTACCTGCCGGATGAGATACTGGCAGTGGATCACAGCAAGGAAAGCGCCAGGCGTTACAGTTATGATTTTGAAATTGATGGCATGTCCACCAGGTACTTGCCCCGCACGGGTGCCCGCGCGGCATTCCGACTGCCCGACCCGGAAACAGCAGTAGAAGCCTGCGACCATGCACCCGGTGAATATGCGCAAATGGTTCGCAAGGCGATCGGATATTTTGCACGCGGCGACCTGTTCGAGGCGGTTCCTGGACAGTTGTTCAGGGAACCGTGCACGGATGCGCCGTCGGCAATTTTCAAGCGCCTGTCAGCGCGAAACCCGTCACCCTATGGCGCCTTTATCAATCTTGGCGAGCAGGAATACCTGGTCGCGGCGTCCCCGGAAATGTTTGTCCGCGTGGAGGAAAGCGATGCGGGTATGCGCGTCGAAACCTGCCCTATCTCCGGCACCATTGCCCGCGGTAGTGATGCCATGGCAGATGCCGCCCGCGTGAAAGAGCTGCTCAATTCGGCCAAGGACGAAGCGGAGTTGTCCATGTGCACGGATGTCGATCGTAACGACAAGTCGCGTATCTGCATCCCGGGTTCCGTCAGGGTGATCGGCCGTCGTCAGACGGAAATGTATTCACGCCTGATTCACACGGTGGATCATGTCGAGGGATTGCTGCGTCCTGAATTCGATGCACTCGATGCCTTCCTGTCCCACACCTGGGCGGTAACCGTGACCGGTGCCCCGAAGCAGGCGGCCGTCCAGTTCATCGAGGATCACGAGAAGTCGCCGCGCCGCTGGTACGGTGGCGCGCTGGGCTTTCTCAAGTTCAACGGAGAGATCAACACCGGACTGACATTGCGTACTATTCACATCGAGGATGGCATTGCCGAAGTCCGCGCGGGGGCGACCCTGCTGTACGATTCCGTCCCGGATGCGGAGGAGGCGGAAACGCGGCTCAAGGCCTCGGCCCTGTTGTCTGCCATCCGCAATGATTATGCCGGGGTCTCCACCCCGGGAATGCACAAACACCTGTTTGGGCAAGGTCTGCATGTGCTCATGGTGGACCACCATGATTCTTTCGTGCATACACTGTCCGCCTATTTCCAGGAAACCGGTGCACAGGTCAGCACTGTCCGCCCCGAACATGTCGCCTTTGCCATTGAAGCGTCAAAACCGGATCTCGTGGTGCTGTCGCCGGGGCCGGGCAGGCCGCAGGATTCTCACCTGGGTCATACACTGGAACAGTGCCTGCAGCATGACCTGCCGGTCTTTGGTGTCTGCCTGGGCCTGCAGGGCATCGTCGAGCATTTCGGCGGCTCGTTGGCCACGCTCGAGACCCCCGTTCACGGCAAGGGCTCAGAACTGGTCCGGACCGGTGGCTTCCTGTTCGACGGGGTGGAAATGCCCATCAGCATCGGGCGTTACCATTCCCTGGTGGCTGACAGGGTGCCGGACTGCCTGGAAGTGACGGCGCGCACGCAGGACGGTTGCGTCATGGCGATCGAGCATGCCAGCCTGCCGGTCAGTGCGGTGCAATTTCACCCGGAGTCTATTCTGAGTCTCGGCAACGAATGTGGTGCAAAAATCATCGGTAATGTGGTCAGGCAAGTTACAATGAGCCAAATGAACCATTCAGCGGAAAAGGCAGTACAGATTGTTTGATCAATTCGGGCTCGACGAGAAGCTCCTGAAAGGACTGGCTGCCGCCGGTTTGAAAAACCCCACGCCGGTCCAGCAGGCGGCGATTCCTGCCGTGCTGTCCGGCAGGGATATCCAGGCCAGCGCCCGCACCGGCAGCGGCAAAAGCGCGGCATTCCTGTTGCCGGTGCTGCAGCGGATGCTGGACACGCCGTCACCGAGGACAGCAACGCGCTGCCTGGTGATCAGTCCCACACGCGAGCTGGCGCTGCAGCTGGACAAGCATTGCAGCGAACTGGCGAGATTCACGCCCGTAACCTCCCTGGTGATTGTCGGCGGGGAAGGCCTGCGTTCGCAGCAGGCAAAGATCCGCAAGAATCCGGAGATCGTCATCGGTACCCCCGGACGGTTGCTCGAGCATGTACAGAAAAAATCCCTCGAGCTCGGCGACCTGGAATTTCTCGTGCTGGATGAGGTGGACCGTATACTCGACATGGGCTTTCGCGACGATGTCCTGGCCATCGTCGGTGCGTGCAACGGGGAGCGCCAGACCATGGTGCTCTCCGCCACGCTGGATCATGGGGAACTGAAAGGAATCACTTCGCGCATCCAGAAGGATCCGCAGATACTCAATGTCGATGAACAACGTACCGCCAACGCGGATATCGTGCATGAAGCGATAATCGCCGACGATCCAGGTCACAAGCGCCAACTCTGCAACTGGCTGCTGGCCAACGAAAGCTACCAGCAGGCGCTGGTGTTCACCAATACACGCGAACATGCCGAGCAGCTGGCGGCTTTTCTTGTGCAGCAGGGAAATCCTACGGTGTGCCTGCACGGCGAAATGCAGCAGACCGAGCGTAAAGAGGTGATGCGACGCTTTCGCGACGGCCGGTTTCAGGTGATGGTGGCAACGGATCTTGCCGCACGGGGTATTGATATCCCCACCATCGATCTCGTCATCAATTTTGCCATTCCCAGGTCAGGCGACGACTACGTGCACCGTACCGGCCGTACCGGACGCGCCGGCGCCAGCGGCAAGGCGATTTCCCTGGTGGCGCCCCAGGAATGGAACCAGATGGACAGCATCGCCCGCTACCTGAAGCTGAACTTTTCCCAGCGCGCCATCAAGGGTCTGCCCGCGCGATTTGCCGGGCCGGTCAAAAAGAAGAAAGACCAGAAAGGGAAGGGTAAGAAGCAGGAGTCCGGCACAGCGAAAGCCAGGGTAAAGAGCAAGGAGCGGCATCGCAACAAGAAGAATATCGGCAAGCGCCGCCAACCGACAGGGAAGGGAAGGGGCGCTGCAACCAGCCAGGATGACGGCCTGTCACCTCTTACCCGAAAGACCAGGAAGTAATTTCCGGGGAGCTTGTGCCAGTACTACCAGTTGATATTGGCGGCCAGCAGGCTGCTGTACTGCTGGATGGACTCGCTTTTTTCACCGACCACGACCAGGTTGCCGCCAGGAGTCGGGCTGATCACCCCTTCAAAGCGGCCATCGGCGATGGCGAATTCGGATGCCACGGGGGTGTTCGGGATGACCATGACGGTAACCGGGCCGACTTCGCCCTGCATCACGATATGCACCGCCTGCAAACCATTGATGAAATCGACATAGCAGTCCTTGGTGACATTGATCTGCAGGTTCTGCATGTCCGGGGAGCTCTGGAACTCATTACCCACCAGGGCCGCCATGATGAAATTGACATTGTCCAGGGAGACTGGTGTGTCATCCTCGAGAAAATCCATTTCGCTGTAGATATGCGAGAACACCATTTCCTCAAGGGGGTTGGCTTCCCCCTGGTTATAGATGCCGATGATGCCCAGTGCGATTACGAGACCGGCGGCATAACGGAAATTGCGCCGCCAGAACGAATCATTGGCTGCAGCGACGCCGCTATCCGGGTGCAGTGAGCCCTCCGGTATATCCAGCAGCGCCTGGCATAGCGAGGCGGGTGGTTTCACCGATGCCAGGCCGGCTTTGAGGGCGCCATCGAACTTAAGCAGTTCGGCAAGCAGTTGCTGCCGTTGCGGGCTTTGCGCTACAGCCGCCAGGAATTCTGCAGAATCATCATGCGGGTTGGCATGGGCTCTTTCGAGAAATTGTTGTTCGTTCATTATTTTTCCGGGTCTCTCAAAAAAAGTTTACTGATTACACAGGCTTCTGGCCACAGCGTGATTGGCCAATGCCACGCAATTTCCCGACAGAATGGCTGCCGGACCTTCGTCTGTCATCTGCACTTGCGGCAACGTTCTGGCGCCGGGGCTCATCAGTTGTCCCCGCCATCCAGTACTTCCTTCAGCTTGTTTCTAGCCCGGAACAGCCGGGTCATGACGGTGTTGTTGTTCAGATCCAGCATCTGCGCAATCTCCTCACCGCTGAACCCCCCGACGACCTGCAGCAGCAAGGGGTCCCGGTATTCAGGCTCGAGTTCCCCCATGGCCTTGTACAGCAGCTCCCGGTCCAGCAACTGGTCGGGCTCCAGCTTTTCGGTTTCCGGCACCGAGTAATCGTCGATGTCATCGGTTTCGGGGCGGTATTTCTCGTAAAGCCGGGCATTTTCCCGCCGCAGGATGGTGAATAGCCACGCCTTGGCGGCGGCCGGGTTCTCCAGGCTGTCCAGTGCCCGCCAGGCGCGCAGGAAGGTTTCCTGGGTGAGGTCTTCCGCCACCTGGCGGCTTTTGCTCAGCCAGAAGGCATAACGGAATATGTCACCGTAATAGTCACCAACCAGTGCCTCGTAACGCGTCTTTTTGCTGCCGCTACTGCTACCAGTGCCGCTGCTGCCTGAAGCATCTCCCGCTTGAGCGGCATTGGCGCCAGTATCGTCTATGACCGGCGAGCCATCTTTTTCTTTCGAAGGCATCTTTATAAAAATATCTTAAAAAACAGGGATTTTCCCGAACAAAACAGCGAAGCATTATGGCCGATGCCTGTCGGGGATAGCAAGGGAAAGCCAGCCAGTGCAGGCCCCCGGATAAAGATTAAATTCAGGTTAATTTAAATGTTATCCTTCCCGTGTCTTTACAAAACCTTAACGGATTGATGCTACTCTTTTCTCCTGTGCTTTCCGAGGTTTAACGGCCAAACTGCTTGCGATAACTGTAGTCAATGAGCAAAAAAAAGATAGTCATCATCGAAGACGAACCCGATATTCTGGAAGTCCTGAGTTACAACCTTAAACGTGAGGGCTTTGACGTCTATTCGGCAACAAACGGCACGCTCGGATTGTCGCTGGTCGAAAAGGAATTACCGGACCTGTTGTTGCTCGATCTCATGCTGCCCGGTCTGGATGGTATCGAGATTTGCAGCACCATCAAGAACAACCCGGCCACCCAGAACACCTTGATCATCATGGTGACCGCCAAGGGCGAGGAAAGTGACATCGTGCTCGGGCTCGGGGTCGGCGCCGACGATTACATCACCAAGCCTTTCAGTCCCAAGGAACTGGTGGCCAGGGTCAAGGCCGTACTTCGCCGTGGCCAACTGGTGGATACAGTCCCTCCTACCGAGAAAGTGAAAGTGGGTGATCTGGCCATCGATACCAGCAAATACGAGGTCACTATCGGCGGCAAGGAAGTCAGGCTGACGGCGACTGAATTCCGGTTGCTGCATTATCTCGCCAGCAATCCGGGTCGGGTATTTTCCCGCGAGCAGCTGCTGAGCCGGGCCATGGGCGATGAAGTGGTCGTGGTCGACCGCAACATCGACGTCCATATCCGGGGCATCCGCAAGAAAATGGATATAGATCCGCCCCTGATCGAAACCATCCGGGGTGTCGGCTACCGTCTCAGGGATCTGGCCTGACATACTGTCAGCGCACATGCTTTATAATCCCTTCTTGCACGACCGGGCCGTTGCATGAGCAGCTGTCTTGCCCAGGAGTCAATTTGAAACCATGTTTCTGAAGTCACATTATTTCTGGCGTACCTACCTGGGCTATGTAGCCGTGGCACTTGTGGGCACTTTCCTGTTAGCCGTCTCCCTGTTACCGCGCAACAGTGAACAGGCGCAGGAAAACCTCCGTCAAAGCATGGAAGTGACGGCCGACAGTCTCGCCCGGTATGCCGGCCCTGCCATCGGCAACCTGGATTACCAGGGTTTGCGGGAAAGTTCGGATTCCCTCTCCGAAGTATCCGGCCTGCGCATCACTATCATTGATCACAACGGCGTCGTACTGGCAGATTCCCATGAAGATCCCTACAGCATGGACAACCATTTCCGGAGGCCGGAAGTGCAGGGCGCCCTTGCCAACGGTACCGGGTGGGCCCAGCGTTACAGCTATACCCTGGAAGAAAGTTTCCTGTACCTGGCAAAACGGGTGGAAAGCCGGGGGCAGTTCGCCGGCTTCGTTCGGGTTGCCAAAGCGGAAACTGTGCTTGCCGCTGAGATACGCCAGTCGCAGATGCTCATCGTCCGCAATGCCTCCATCATTACCTTTATTGCCCTTCTCGTTGCCTTTTATCTCGCCGCCCGCCAGACCTGGAAAGTAGAAGAGTTGACTGTCGTCGCCGAGGAGATATCCCGGGGAAATTTCGCTAGGCGCATCCCGGAAGGCAATTCTGTGGGGCTGAAGAAACTGGCAGAAGCAATCAACCAGATGGCACGCAGTTCAGCGCGCCGGGTCACAGATGTCACCGCCGACCGCAACCGCCTGTCCACGGTATTTACCTGCATGGTAGAGGGGGTCATCGACGTCGACATGGACCAGAACATCCTGCATATCAACGAAGCGGCTGCGAGGTTGCTGCAGGTAAACGAAAAGCAATCCGTAGGCAAGCCGCTGTGGCAGGAAGTCCGCAATCGCGAAATCCTCAATGCCCTCGACCAGGCCATTTCCACGCAGTCCGTGATCAAGACCCAGATGAGACTGAATCGTGAATCCGACCAGATGGTAGTGGATATCTATGCAGCATCCCTGAGCAATGACGCGAGTGAGCCCATCGGTGCCGTCCTGGTACTGCACGACATCACCGACCTGAAAAATCTGGAACGTATTCGCACCGATTTCGTGGCCAATGCCTCCCATGAACTGAAGACGCCGATCACTGCCATACGCGGGCTGACTGAAACCATCCTCGGCGATGAAGATGTTGACGCCAAAACCGTTGTGCACTTTATTGAACGCGTGCATGCGCAGAGCCTGCGCCTGTCGCAGCTGGTGGGAGACCTGATGACCATCTCGCGACTCGAAAGCAGCCAAAGCAAAGAGGAGTTCACCCGCATCAACTTCGTTGATCTGGCCAGGCAGGCAGTGCGGGCCGGACAGGCTGTCGCCGAAGAAAAGGGGCATGACCTTGATGCTGAGCTGCCAGACACGGAGATTATGGTCATGGCTGACCGGCAGAACCTGAGCCAGTTGCTTGATAACCTTATCGATAACGCCATCAAGTACACCACGGATCCCGGAACTATCACGGTGAGGGTTTTCAAGGAAGGTGACAGCGCCGTACTACAGGTCAGCGATACCGGTATCGGCATCAGCCCCCAGTACCAGCAAAGGGTGTTCGAGCGTTTTTACCGGGTCGACAAGGCGCGCTCGCAGAGCCTGGGCGGAACAGGACTGGGTTTGTCCATCGTCAAGAATATTGCTGAGAAGCATGGCGGCAGCCTGGGGGTAGAAAGCCAGCTGGGGAGCGGCTCCACGTTCACCTTCAGGATGCCGCTGGATACAGAATCTTCCTCTGCACCATAAAAAAACGGGATCTGGTTCGCCAGATCCCGTTTCCTGTTACCGGTTCACAACCGGTTTGGTAATTTCAATTAAAACGACACGTCCCACTGGAAGCGCAGGCGGTTGTCAGACTCGCCCATGGCCAGGAAAGAATCATCCAGATCCAGGCGGGAAAAATCCAGTGTCAGCTTGTTATTGTGGCCATTGAAGAACCAGTTGGCGCCAAAGGTCGTTTCCGTGCGCTCGTTTTCCAATACGAGGTCAGTCCTGTTTGGCTCATCAACGAAAGCATAACGAAACGCAAGTTCAAGCTCTTCCGGGAATTCCGGGAATACATTGTGGAAGAAATAACCGGCCTGTACATAGCCACCTGTCAACTCGTACTCGGTGCCATTCACGTTGTCGCCGACAGTTTTGTGATGGTACTCCTGCTGGGCAGAAAAGCCCCGGTACTTGAAGGCAAATTCCTGGACCCACTGATCGATATCGTACTGGTCCGGGGCTGCATTGGCAGGGCTAACGAAGCCATCGAGGTTGCCGCATCCCGATGACGACCAGCGGGTGCAGCTGCCGGTAGTGGTCATGCCGGCAAGGGCAAAGCTTCCGGTGGGGCGCTCCGTGTACTCGACGTCGGTTTGCCGCCAGTCCAGATCCCTGCCCATAAAGTTCCATTGCAGCCTGCCCATGTACATCATGTTGTTGTCAGTGTTGTTCACACCACGGCCTTCGCCGTTGAACACGCCCGCGTAAAAACGCATATCTGCCGGCGTTTCCTTGAAGACATGGCCCCTGACCTGGACACCAACCTGGCGGTCGATGGTGAAAACCCGGTTGGCGATGGAGCGTTCGACGAACTGTTGCCTGCCCGAGGAATCGACACGTTCGCGGTTGAGGTCAATCTTCCATTGACCTACCCGGATGCCGCCCCAGTCCCATTTCGCGATATCAAGACGCCAGTCGATGACCCTGGCGCTGGCAGCTTCGGCATCATCATCGACATCACGCGAGGGCTGGAAGTCGACTTCGGCATAGTAGCTGAGCCAGGGGCGGTAGCCATGACCGCCAACTTTCATGCGCAACCGGCGCGCCTCGAAATTGTTCTGGTTTTCTGCGTTGAAGTGCGAGACCTGCCTGGGGTCTGACCGGTAAGGCGTGGTAAATCGCAGCTGTGAACGCCACTGCACCTCGGTACGCCAGTTACCATCCCTTGTTGCCATGCGAAAACCACTGCTTGTCTGGCTGGCTACGACCGGGATTTCTGTGTCGATATACTCGTTGACCTGGGCAGCAATACGATTTTCCAGGTCAATGACTTCAACGTTTGCATTCTCTGAACTCGGCCGCGCCACGATGATGTCGTCACTGCTGATCGCGTCCCTTTCCACCAGGACGTCATACTGCTCCTGGGTGATGGCCCCGTTGGCGAGAAGAATATCGAGTAATTCCACATCTGCAGCGTAAACAGCGGCGCTGGCATTCAGCAAAGCTGCTGCGATCAATGCCTGATTGAGCCGGGAAAGGGGTTTTAGTTTCATTTGGATGTCTCCATGCTGTAGCAGAGCCCGTGAATTGCGGCGCATTGTCACAGAGAATTATTAAGATTTAATGAAGGGTATGTTAAGTTTTAAATTTGTGGTAAAGACTGGATTAAGACGGCATGAAAGCACCGTCAATCAGCAGGGAGGGGAGGCGAGAAACCGGCGTTGGAGAGGCGTTATTGATCCAGGTTAAGCGATTCAGAAAAAGATATGATTATCTTTATGCAATCTTAATAGAGTAATGCAAAAATGCGCGCCATCGGCAATACGTCTATCCCTACCCTCAGGAACCGGTCATTAATGAACACTTCTACTATGCTTAAATCACTGAAAGCTCTCACCCTGTTAGTCGTCACTGTTGTTATCGCTGGCTGCGGCGGCAGTGGTGGAGAGTCTTCCGCAGATGCCGGCATCTCTGCCGGCGCTGGTGCCTTGCAGGGTGTGGTAACCCTCGATGGTTCCAGCACGGTGTACCCGATCAGTGAAGCGGTGGCGGAGGAATTCCTGGCTGTGGCGCCGCGTGTACGGGTGACTGTAGGCGTGTCTGGCACGGGCGGCGGATTCAAGAAGTTCCTGGCCAGGGAAATCGACATCAACGATGCTTCCAGGACCATCAAGGAATCGGAAAGCATGGAGGCTGAAGCCAACGGCATCGAGTACCTCGAAATTCCGGTCGCTTTCGACGGCCTGTCGATCGTGGTCAATCCCCAAAACGACTGGGTTGATTCACTGACCGTGGCTGAGCTGCAGAAGATCTGGCAGCCTGGCTCCACGGTGGACAGCTGGGACGATATCCGTCCGGACTGGCCGAGCGCCCCGATCAGGCTCTACGGCCCCGGCACCGATTCCGGCACCTTCGATTACTTTACTGAAGCGGTCAACGGTGAATCCGGTGCCTCTCGTCCCGATTACACCGCTAGCGAGGATGACAACGTGCTCGTCCAGGGCATTGCCGGGGACGAATATGCACTGGGTTTCTTCGGTTTTGCCTACTATGTGGAAAATCAGGACAAGCTGAAGGTGGTTCCCATTGACGGCGGCAACGGCCCGGTGACTCCGACCGCAACCACCATTAATGACGGCACTTACAGCCCGCTCTCCAGGCCGATTTTCATCTACCTCAATACCGCCAGCCTGGCGCGTCCGGAAGTCCGTGCTTTCCTGAATTTCTACATCGACAATGCCGGCGTACTGGCCAGCGAAGTGGGTTACATCGAGCTGCCTGAGGAAATGTACCAGTCATCCCGGGAAAAGCTCGCCGCTTTCTGACTCCTTAACGAATTTTTGTTAAATTCTGGTGATTTAAAGGCTAATATCCCCAACCTGCCCTGATTGGTTTCGGCACAGGCTTTTCATGACCCAAGAACGAGAAACGGATACCCCGGTAGCCGAGATCCAAGATGTCCCGCGGGCACCCGCTTCCATCAAGAAGTCAGGTATCCGCTGGGGCGAGTTCCTGATCAAGGGCTGGCTTGGACTTTGCGCTTTCGTTTCGATTGCCACGACGGCGGCCATCGTCATCCTGCTGCTGTCTGAAACCCTGAACTTTTTCGAAACCGTGTCGCCGGGTGAATTCTTCCTGGGCACAACATGGACCCCCCTGTTCGAACCCTCGTCCTATGGCGTACTGCCCCTGATGTGGGGCACGTTAATCGTGACCATCGGTGCCGCCATCATTGCCATACCCACCGGCCTGGCGAGTGCGATCTACCTGAGTGAATACGCCTCCGACAAGGTACGCCGGATCATCAAGCCGGTGCTGGAATTGCTGGCCGGTATTCCCACAGTGGTTTATGGTTATTTCGCGCTCACGTTTGTCACGCCTTTATTGCGTAGCGTGATACCGGATATCCAGGTGTTCAATGCACTGAGCGCCGCCATCGTGGTCGGCATCATGATCCTGCCGATGATCGCCACGCTGAGCGACAATGCCCTGCGGGCAGTGCCGGAAAGCCTGCGCCAGGGCGCTTATGCGTTGGGTGCCACGTCCTATGAAGTGACGACACGTGTTGTTGTTCCCGCCGGCCTGTCCGGTGTGATGGCCTCATTCCTGCTGGCGATTTCCCGCGCTATTGGTGAAACCATGGCCGTGACCCTGGCCGCGGGGCAAACGCCCAACATGTCACTGAGCATGTTCGAGAGCATCCAGACCATGACAGCCTATATCGTGCAGGTCAGTCTGGGCGATACACCGACGGGCGGCATTGCGTACCAGACCCTGTTTGCGGTCGCCACGCTTTTATTTGTAATCACTCTTGTAATCAATATCGTTTCCCAGGTGATCCTCAACCGCTTCCGCGAAGTGTACGAGTAATATTTGAAAGGTTTGTTGCGTGCCGTTAACTACTGAACAAGAACACCGAAACCTGGTCCGGCGCCATCGCAAGGCGAGAGTATTCGCCAGGTTCTGCGCTGCTGTTACCTGGTCCGGCGTCCTGTTGCTGGGCGTCCTGCTGTATCAGGTTTCCATCGATGGCTTCGGCTGGCTGGACTGGCAATTTCTGGACAGCTTTCCCTCCCGTTTCCCGGAACGTGCCGGCATCAAGTCCGCGCTGGTGGGCACGGTGTGGCTGATCGGCCTGGTGGCGGTGATTTCCATTCCCGTGGGAGTGTCCACTGCGTTGTATCTTGAAGAGTTCGCCGGCAAGGGCAGGATCGCCAAGGTCATCGAAGTGAACATTGCCAACCTGGCCGGTGTACCTTCCATCGTGTACGGCATCCTCGGCCTGGCCATATTTGTCCGCTACCTGGCGCTTGAGCGCAGCCTGATCTCCGGTGCACTGACCATGAGCCTGCTGATCCTGCCCGTGATCATCATTGCCAGCCGCGAGGCCATTAAAACCGTACCGCAGGGTATCCGCAACGCTGCGTATTCGCTGGGCGCCACCAAGTGGCAGACCGCCTGGTCTCACGTATTGCCAGCGTCGTTCCCCGGCATCATGACCGGCGTGATCCTGGCGTTATCACGCGCCATCGGCGAAACCGCTCCGCTGATCATGATCGGTGCACTGACATTTGTTGCCTTCCTGCCGGAAGGCCCCATGGATTCTTTCACGGCATTGCCGATACAGATTTACAACTGGGTATCCCGGCCGCAGGAAGAGTTCCATGAACTTGCAGCCGCAGGTATCATCATTCTCCTTGCGGTACTGCTGATCATGAATGCTACAGCCATTTATATTCGCAACAAGACAGAACGGAGATTGAAGTAATGAGTGAGTCTCCTGAAATCGCCATGGCTGAAGAGCAGGCGCTCGGCATGCACAGGAAGTCCGTGCTTGAACTGCGCAACGTCAGTATTTTCTACTCGGAAAAGAAAGCGGTGAATGACGTGTCATTCAATATTCGCCGCAACAAGATCACGGCCATCATAGGCCCTTCGGGCTGCGGCAAGAGCACGCTGCTGCGCTGCCTGAATCGCATGAACGATTTCGTGGAAGGCTGCCGGGTGGATGGCGAGCTGCTGTTCGCCAATGAAAACCTGTACGGCAAGGATGTCGATCCGGTTGAAGTCAGGCGCCGCATCGGCATGGTGTTCCAGAAACCGAATCCCTTTCCCAAATCCATTTACAACAACATCGCCTGGGGACCGCTGATCAACGGCTACAAGGATTCCACCGATGAACTGGTGGAAAAATCGCTGAAACAGGCGGCGCTCTGGGAAGAGGTAAGAGACAGGCTGCATGATTCCGCGCTCAACCTGTCCGGTGGGCAACAGCAGCGCCTGTGCATCGCCAGGGCGCTGGCCATGGAGCCGGAAGTGCTGTTGATGGACGAGCCCTGTTCGGCGCTGGACCCGATTTCGACAGCCCGCATTGAAGACCTGATGTTCGAACTGAAAGAGAAATACACCATTGTCATCGTTACCCACAACATGCAGCAGGCAGCGAGGATCTCCGACTATACTGCCTTTATGGAGATGGGCGACCTGATAGAATTCAACGTCACCAAGCGCATATTCACGCGCCCGGCGATCAAACGTACAGAAGAATATGTCACCGGCCGCTTCGGCTAATATACCGGTTATAGGGGGAAACACCTGCCATGTCGTTACATCTGAGTCGCGATCTCGAGAAGCTGAAAAAGGAAGTCCTCAAGCTCGGCAACCTCGTGGAGACGGCGATCAACAATGCGATCCTGGCGCTGAACAATCGCGAAGCTTCCTATATCGATGAAGTGTTCAAGCACGAGAACATGATCAACGACATGGAGGTGAAGATCGAGGAAGACAGCCTGAAAATACTGGCGCTGCACCAGCCCGTTGCAGTGGATCTGCGCTTCATCGTTGTAGTGCTGAAAGTGAACAATGATCTCGAGCGCATGGGTGATGTGGCCAGCAATATCGCCAAGCGTGCCCGCGACCTGATGCAGGAGGAACCCTTGCCGACGTTGCCGGAATTCGTCAACGAACTGCCGGATCTGGTGCGGACCATGGTTCGCAAATCACTGGATGCCCTGGTCAAGCTGGATATGAGCCTTGCCAAAGAGGTCATCGAGATGGACGACAAGGTGGACCAGATCAATCGGGACATGTACACGGTCGTGAAAAAGGAAATCGCCAAAAACCCGCATAATACTGAAACGGCCATCAATGTACTGTCGTGTTCAAGGTACATGGAGCGCATCGCCGATCTCAGTACCAACATTGCTGAAGACGTCATCTTTATGGTAGAAGGCAAGGTCATCAGACACGCTGACTAACCATGCAGAAAACCATACCGTTCCTGATAGCCGCATTCCTGGCCGCCTGTAGCGCTTTACCCGAGAAAACCGCGCCGGTGGACCCGGACGCGATCATTGCGACCTATATCGATATCGCGCGGGCTTCCTACGGTGACTCCCTAGATAGCGCGCTGGTCCTGAAGCAGACGGTGGATGATTTTCTCGAAGCGCCTGCAGCAGATACGTTGCAGGCAGCGAAAAACGCCTGGCTGGCCGCCCGCATTCCCTACCAGCAAACCGAGGCTTTCCGTTTCGGCAATTCCGTAGTGGACGAATGGGAAGGCCGGGTGAATTCATGGCCGCTGGACGAGGGCCTGATCGATTACACGGCACCGGTTTACGGCATGGAATCCGATTTCAATTATTTCTACAGCGCCAACGTCATCGCCAACGAATTGCTCGACGCCGGCGGCATCATCGTCGACGCGGCGGTGATCTCCCCGCAACTGCTGGCCGAGGAACTGCACCTGCTCGACGGCGTCGAAGCCAATGTCGCCACCGGCTACCACGCCATCGAGTTCCTGCTCTGGGGGCAGGACCTTAACGGCACCAATCCTGGCGCCGGCAACCGGCCCTGGACCGACTACTCGCTCGACAACTGCACCAACGGTCACTGTGACCGCCGCCGTGCATATCTGGCCGCGGCTGTCGAACTACTGGTCAGCGACCTCGAGGAAATGGTGCACAACTGGCAGGACGGGGGCGCCGCTTACAACGACCTGCTGGGCAAGGGCACGCAAGGTGCACTGTCCACCATGCTCACCGGCATGGGCAGCCTGGCTTATGGTGAACTGGCCGGTGAACGCATTCGCCTCGGTCTGCTGCTGAACGACCCGGAAGAGGAGCATGACTGTTTTTCCGACAATACGCATAACTCCCACTACTATGATGCACTCGGCATTCGCAACGTGTTCATGGGGGAATACCGCCGCATCAATGGTGAAGTCGTTGCCGGACCTTCGCTTGCGCAATTGCTGCGCCAGGAAGACGCGGCCGTGCATGCCGAGATGATGGCGCGTCTCGAGGAAACCGAATTCGCCATGACCGCCCTTGTTGACGAAGCGGCACGCGGCAATACCTTCGACGTACTGATCGGCCGTGACAATACGCGGGGTGAAGCCGTGATCACGCGCATCGTCAATGCGCTGATGGAAGAAACCCGCACCATCGAAAAGATCATCAATGCCCTGGCGCTGACAAACGTGAGCATCGAAGGTTCCGACTCCCTTGACAACCCTGAAGCCATTTTTTGATCTGATATTTTTTGCGCTTCTGTTTTCAGTGGCGACTTTCTCGGTCGCCCAGCCCTCCCTGGATTACGTCACCGGCAAGGCCCTGTTTGAAAAACAGTGGGTGTTCGCGCCGGCTTCCACCGGCGCCAGCGACGGCCTCGGTCCCTATTTCAATGCCCGTTCCTGCAACCAGTGTCACCCCGGCGGCGGCAGGGGCGATGCCGACGTTTCCCGGACGCTGCACATCAATGACCCGGTCTATGGCGAACAGCTGCAGAAGTTCACGCGCCCGGGGGTGCTGGCGGAAGCAGCTGTCAGCGTCACCTGGTCCGACCCGCGTATAACCGGGGCACTACGCTCCGTTTCCGTGGCGATAACCGATTTGCATTACGGTCCGCTGGCCAGTAATGACCTTTCATTGCGTATCGCGCCATCGCTGGCAGGCCTGGGCCTGCTGGAAACCATCCCTGAGAGCATGCTCGAGCAACTGGCTGATCCCGACGACGCCGATGGCAACGGCATTTCAGGCAGGCTGCCGCGATTACTGGATGGACGCATCGGCCGTTTCGGCTGGAAGGCCTCGCAACCGGACCTGCGCGAACAGGCGGGCAGGGCGCTCAGTCTTGACCTTGGTCTGGGTAACCCGGTGCGGCATTCCGCTCACGGTGACTGCACGCCCGCGCAGGTGGCTTGCCTGGCCGCACCCGCCGGCGCCGGCGGCGACAGCCTCGAGGTGAGCGAGCAGGTGCTGGAGCTCTTGTTGACCTACATCAGGGCATTGCCGGCCCCGGTTCCGGCAGACTACACCGCTGAAAGCATTCAGCGCGGCGCGGGTC
>Ga0181584_10001207_pt1 | contig 19402 bp, 18 predicted proteins | sample 071ome_30_FD_132462 | JGI IMG/M metagenome (GOLD analysis project Ga0181584, IMG submission 132462) | Coastal salt marsh microbial communities from the Groves Creek Marsh, Skidaway Island, Georgia - 071406AT metaG (megahit assembly) | ecosystem: Environmental > Aquatic > Marine > Intertidal... | reverse complement strand
GTTATGCACAGGTCCTGGATGGCACCTGGACGGAATACAAGGCTGAAGCGGGGAACTGGGGTGCCAGACGCTCACGTTTTGATGATGCCATCGACTTTGTTGGCTGGTATACGAACAATTCCACACGGGTCAACGGCATTGCCAGGGATGACGCCTATAACCATTACCTGGCCTATCACGAGGGCAACGGCGGCTTCTCCCGCCGAACCTACAATAGCAAACCGGAGCTTATTGATATCAGCCGCCGGGTCCAGGCCAATGCCAACCTGTATCAACGCCAATATGCCCAGTGTGAAAAAGCGCTGAGTCGCAACTGGTTCATGAGGTTGTTCTTCTGAGCTGGTGGGGAAAAATCATCGGTGGTGGCCTAGGCTTCATGCTCGGTGGCCCACTGGGCGCGATGTTTGGTGCTGCTTTCGGTCATAATTTTGACCAGGGCATGAACCGACTCGGGGGCGGGGCCTTTGTTGGTGATATCGAGCGGATCCAGACCGCCTTTTTCACCGCCACCTTTGGCACGATGGGCTATATCGCCAAGTCGGACGGGCAGGTCTCCAGGAATGAAATATTCGTCGCTGAAGACGTCATGCGGCAAATGCGCCTGGATGCGCGGCAAAAGCAGGTCGCCCAGCGGCTGTTCAACGAGGGCAAGAAGCCTGACTTTCCCTTTCGGGATGTGTTGCAGCAATTCAGGGTAGAGTGCCATCGCCGACGTAACCTGTTGCAGATGTTCCTGGAGATCCAGGTGGCCATGGCGCTGTCTGACGGCACGCTTGATCCCGGGGAAAGCCGTATCCTGCAGGAGGCCGCTGATATCCTGGGCTTCAGTGAGGCGGAATACCGGGGCATCCTGGAGCGAATGCAGGCCCAGCGTCACGTGCACAGCCAGCAGCAAGCGGGTATGTCACTGGACGATGCTTACCAGCTACTGGGAGTGGACCGTCATGCCAGTGACCAGGAGGTGAAAAAAGCCTACCGGCGCCAGATGAACCAGCATCACCCGGATAAGCTGGTATCCAAGGGACTGCCGGAGGAAATGATGGAACTGGCGAACAAGAAGGTCCAGGATATTCGCAATGCCTACGATACCGTCACGGCATCCCGAAAAAGCTGACCTTGCCGAGCCAGGATAAATCCTCAACAAGATTGTCAAGTTTATCTTTTAAATCATTGTTTATTAAAGACATATCAAGATAAACGTCTGCATCAATCTGGTTTCCTAGATAATGCAGTTCAAGCCGTTTCAGGCCTTCGTTACCGAGCTCTTCCTGCCAGCGTTGCTTCAGCAGGGCCTGGACTTCACTGCGCAGTGGCAGTGCTTTCAGGGCCGAGCCGGGCTCGTTATCGGGTTCGGGGTCCACATGCACCACCACATCGGTAATGTCCGGCATGGTTTCTTTCAGGGACAAGGTCAGCCTGTCAGCCAGGAAGTGTCCTTCAGATACCGAGATGCGCTCATCCACCTGGATATGCAGGTCAACGAAACTGCGGCCACCATGCAGGCGTGTCCTGATTTCATGCGTGCCAAGTACCCCTTCCATGGCCAGGGCATGCTCGCGAATAGCCCTGACCTTATCTGTTGGCAATGCGGTATCCACCAGTTCTCCGAGGCTGGGAAAGACCAGTTTCCAGGCAATCCAGGCGATCATCAGGGCAACGATGACTGCTGCCAGCTGATCCATGACCGGAAAGCCTGCCATGGCACCGCCGATGCCGATCAGCACGGCCACCGAGGACATGGCATCGGTGCGGCTGTGCCAGGCATTGGCCAGTAACAGGCTGGAGTTGATTTCTTCCGAGACCTGCCGGGTGTAGCGAAAGATCCATTCCTTGCTGGCGATACTGAATCCGGCAACTATCAATCCCGGCCAGCCGGGTACCGGCAGGGGATCCTCCAGGACAATGCGGCGGATACTGTCAAAACAGATGATGCCGGCCACGGCAAACAGGACGATGCCCAGGATGATGGTGCCCAGGGTTTCAAAACGGCGGTGACCATAGGGATGATCCCGGTCGGGATCAGCATGGGAAAATCGTGACACGATCAGCACAAAGCCGTCGGTGACCAGGTCGGACAGGGAGTGGACACCATCGGAGATAAGGGCAATGGAGTTGGTACTGATACCGATAATAATTTTCAGTATGCCAAGGACCAGGTCCAGTACGGCGCCGATTAGTGTGACGCGAATGCTGGCTGCCAGGTTCTGCTGTTGTACGGTATCACTCATGTGTTCGACATTATATGCCAATGCATGTGGTCAACCTATCGGTTCAACATGCCTGGTGCGACAGTAAAAGTGACCGTGAAAAAGAGACAATAATCAAGGCCAAAAAAAAGCCTGACATCAGTCAGGCTTTTGTGTTGAAGCTGAGCCGGATACTACAACTAACCACAATGCATCCGGCTACAAATCTTAGAATGCCGGTTGCACTTAAAGTTCCCGGTCATCGTAAAAAATTAAAACTGCCGTATGTCCATGTTGAGCGCTTCGACTTCTTCAGCTCGGGACTTGCTGGTGATAACACCAAGGGCAGGTTCGCTGTTGGCCATGTACTTTTCGGTGACGGCCTTGAGCTCTTCCAGGCTGACATCAACAATACTGCGACGGAACCTGGCCCGTTGCTCACGATCGCGCCCGAACAACTCGTTGTAAAACGCCTGCCTGGCTGTGCCGGATGGCGAGGAAGGTTTGTCCAGGCTGGAGATCACGCCAAGAATGGCTTCTTCCAGGGCGCGGGCATCATGATCACTTTCCAGTAACCAGTCGATGGCACGCCGGTAGTCCTCCAGGGTGTCAGTAAGGCGGGGGTCACGGTATGAGAAAAAGCGGAAGGTGGCCGTGCCCAAATCCTGGCTTGCGCCACCACCATAGGCACCACCCTGTTCACGTATCGCACGGTGCAAAAAGCCGTTTCGCATGAAACCACCAAGCACCGTCAGCGCCGCGGCATCCGGATGGCCGACAGGTACCGTTGGAAAGGCCATGGCACAGAAGCTTACCTGGGTGTTGGCCAGCCAGGCCTCCCTGACGGTCTCCCGGCAACCGGGGAGTACAAATTCGTTACCTGGAACCGGCGAGGATTTGCCTTGCCAGGATTGCGTGATGCTATCGAGTAGCAAGTCCCGTTCACTGTCTTCACTGATCAGCAGGAACTGTTTGTCTGCAGACAGTAGATGTTCGTGAATGCGTTCAAAGTGTCCGGCAAACTCGGCAATACTGGCCGGCTCTGCGAAGTCTGCAGTGAGCCTTTTCAACTGCTGGATACCTGCCATTCCCGAACTTTCGTAGTTCATGGCGGCAATAGGGCTGAGTCGGCTGCAGGCGACACCGACGGCCAGGCTGTGTCCCTGGCTGGTAATACTTTGCTCACGCCGGGCAGAAATCTGCTCCATGATTTCCTTGATCCGCTGATGTTCATCGAACCGGCATTCCAGCAGGGTATCCCTGAGCAGGTCGCTGACCAGGTGCTGGTTCGGGTACAGGGACTTGCCTGAATAGACCATGTAACTGTTCAGGGACTGCTCATCATCCATTTTGCTGCGCATGGTGCTGTGGACATTGATGCCACCACTGATGGCAGATTGCAGGGACTGGATTTCCAGGTAATCACGCGAGCCAATGCCCAGCTCGGGTACGCAGCTGGTGTAGTAGGGCAGCATGTCGGCAAGCGCCGGATCCATTGCCGGCATGGACAGGATAATCTGCTGGTAACTGATGCCGTTCGTCCCCTGGGCATAAAAGTGGGCGGGGGCCTGTGACTCACCCACATTGAGGTGGTGAACAGAGGACTCCGGCCAGCTGACCTCGGCAGGAATATCATCCAGGGTGACCTTGGGCAAAATTGACGGATCATCTTCCTGTTCCTGGCGCTGCTTCAACAGGGCGGCCCGCTCGATAATCAGGTTGACGTCATCTTCTTCAAGGGACTCTTTGATCGCGGCCAGTTTGCTGGCTTCCGTCGCCGCCATTTTTTCCGACAGTGCGGAGTCGGGCGTGACGGTGAGGGTGACGCGATGGGGGTTGTCGAGCAGGTACTTGCGGATCAGGAACGGGATGTAGTCCGGATCCTGGATATCTTCTTTCAGCTGGGCCAGAACCGGGTCTATATCCAGTAATTCAATGGGATCACCGCGATGGGTGGCGGTCGACAGTGCGGCAAGCAGCAGTTGCAAACCGTAAGGGTAGGTATCACCGCTGATTTCCCGCTGGCTTAATTCCAGAGAATGCAGCGAGGCTTCCACCTTGTCCTGGTCGATGCCGTTGTCGGCGATATGTGTCAGGGTATCCAGAATGAGGCTTTCAATGGCCTCGGTACTGTCATCGGCGCAGCCTTCCAGGCCGCACATGAAGCTCATTTCCTTGTGGGAGTCTTCCAGGCCGCACAGCGGCGAGGGGGCTTTGCCCAGCTCGGTGGTTTCCAGTACCTGGAGCAGGGGGCTGGCACTGTTTTCCAGAAGGACACCGGCGAGCAATTGTGCCTTGTACATTTCAGCCAATTCGGTGCTCTTGCCCAGCAACCAGGAGATCACCACGTGGGTCTTGTTGGCGGTGTCCTCTTCATCGAGCGGGTAGCTTTCCCTGACCCTGACAGGGGCCTGCAGGCGCTGCTCATCACCGACGGCGATATGCACGTCCAGGCGTTTGAATTCTTTCAATGCCTGTTCTTCAAAACGCTGCTGGTGTTCCTTGGCGGGAATATTGCCAAAGGTCATGAAGATGGCATTGCTGGGATGGTAATGGGTTTTGTAAAACGCCTTGAGCTGCTCATAGCTCAGATCAGGAATGTCCGACGGGTCGCCACCGCTGTTGTAATGGTAGGTGGTGGTCGGAAACAGGTGTTTGCACAGCTGTTGCCAGATCAGCGATGTCGGGGCGCTCATGGCGCCTTTCATTTCATTGTAGACCACCCCCTTGTATTCCAGGGGGGAATCCGGATTGTCCGGCTGGGAAAACTCCAGGCGATGGCCTTCCTGGGCAAAATCCAGTTCGTGCAGGGACGAGAAAAATACGGCGTCCAGGTAGACTTCCAGCAGATTGTCAAAATCCTTGCGGTTCTGGCTGGCAAAGGGGTAAGCGGTCCAGTCACTGCTGGTAAAGGCATTCATGAATGTGTTCAGGGAACGCCGGATCATCATGAAGAAGGGATCACGCACAGGGAACTTGCGGCTGCCACACAGGGCAGTATGCTCCAGGATATGCGCCACACCAGTGGAATCCATAGGCACAGTACGCAGGGCGACCATGAAGACATTTTCCGGGTTATCGCTGGCCAGGTGGTAGTGCATGGCACCGGTTTCGCGATGTTCATACTCTTCAACAGACAGGTTCAGTGTTTCGAGAAACTGGCTGCGCTTGTGAATAAATGCCGGGTGGGGAGAAATGTCGACTTTGGAGTTTGCCTGTTTTCGGGGGGACAATGTCGTGGAATCTTTTAACTGCATTTTGGAATGGGGCCGGTGCCTGATAAAGCCCCGCAGTATAACGGGAACCGCCTGCTTTGTAGAGTGACACCCCCAATAAAGTCTGCTAGTTTCAGCGGGCACTTGCCGGCATCGTCCGGCTCGCATAATCATTATAAGAAGAATGACCGGGGGAAAATATGATCGCTGGAATCTCCAAACCGACAGGTATCCTGTTGAGCCTTTTGATTGGTACGGCCTGCCTTGCGCAGTCGGGTGATTACGTACCGGTGACCGATGAGATGCTGCGCAACCCTGATCCGGAGGACTGGTTAAGCTTCAGGCGTACCCTCGATTCCTGGGGCTTCAGCCCCCTGGAACAGATCAGCAAGGATAATGTCGGCGCCCTGGAACTGGTCTGGTCAGCGGAGCTTCATGACGGTGTGCTGCCCAGCACCCCTATCCAGGAGGGCACCCCGCTTGTCTATGACGGCATGATGTACCTGCCCAACCCCGGTGATGTAATCCAGGCACGCGATGCCACAACCGGAGACATGCTCTGGGAGTATGTACGCCAGATGCCGGAAGACCTGGGTGACTACCTGGGGGCCAACAAGACCATGCGCAATGTGGCCATCTATGACGATGCCATTATCTATACCACCAATGATGACTATATCCTGGCACTGGATGTACACACCGGTGAGATCAAGTGGGAAACAAAGATCCTGGACTACCGCACCCATCCGGCGCAGCAGAGCAATGGGCCGGTAGTGATCAATGGTATGGCCGTCTCCGGGCGTAACTGCCAGCCGCCTGCCGGGCCCGAGGCCTGCTTTATTGCGGCCCACGATGCCGAAACCGGTGAGGAAATCTGGCGCCTGAACCTGATCCAGTCACCTACGGGTGATGATACCGATAGCTGGGGCGACATGCCCTGGGACAAACGCTGGCATGTGGGTGCCTGGATGGCCCCCAGTTATGATCCCGAACTCAACCTGATTTACATGGGCACTTCGGTGACGGCACCGGCGCCCAAGTTCCTGCTCGCAGGGAATGACAAGGAATACCTGTATCACAACTCCACGTTGGCCATACGTCCGGAAGACGGCAGCATCGCCTGGTACTACCAGCACCTGGTGGACCACTGGGACCTTGATCATCCGTTTGAACGTCTGCTGGTCAACACCCGGGTTTCACCTGATCCGGAAGCGGTTCCCTGGATCAATCCGTCGATTGATCCGGAAAAGGAATACAAGGTCATTACCGGCATACCGGGCAAGACAGGCGTGGTGTACACCATAGATCGTGAAACCGGCGAATTCCTGTGGGCCAGGCCCACGGTTTACCAGAACGTCCTGGCTTCCATCGACGGTGAAACGGGTAAGGCAACGGTCAATCCGGAAGCCCTGTTCAGTGAAACCGGTCAGCAGCGGGAAATCTGTCCTTCCACCGGGGGTGGCAAGAACTGGCAGGAGGGGGCATACAGTCCCCAGACCAATACCATGTTTTACGGCCTGCAAAATACCTGTATGGACCTGACGGTCACCGCTGACAAGGATGAACAGGACCCGGATGTCCTTTACGGCTTCTTTGGCCGGGAGAAACTGGCCGAGGGACGGACCAATGTGGGCACTGTTTATGCCATTTCCGCTGAAACCGGTGAGACCCTCTGGACTTTTGAAACCGCCGGTACAGCCCTTTCCATGGTAGCTACGGCCGGCGGACTGGTCTTTGGGGGCGATATTGAAGGGAATTTCAGGGCCTTTGACCAGGAAACCGGTGAAGTCTTGTGGGAAGCCAACCTGGGCTCTTCCATTACCGGTTACCCGATCAGTTTTGCCGTCAATGGCAAGCAGTATATCTCTGTAGGTACCGGAACGTCGGTCACTACCGCAGGACAGGCCCAGTATATTGAAGGCACACCACCGGGTATTGAAAGCCGGCAATACGTGTTTGCCTTGCCGGATTAGGGGGCTGAGCGGGCTGGCCGGGCTCAAACTACAGGCCAAAGCCCGCTTGATTCCTGCTTTCGAAATTCATATTATCGAATGTCTGTTTAGGGGAAGATAAGGTGGCATAGATCATCGGCAGCATGCAGGATTGATCGGTATCAACCACTGGCCCGGTCTTTATTGCCATACTGCCTTCCTACAAGAATCAAAAAAGAAACAACAAAGTCACAAGAATCAGCAATAACCGGCCCAGGCCGAGACCTCCCGAGGGGAAATCTATGAGCTATAAAACCATGATAGGGTCACTCGACTCCTACGACAAAGGGACCATCGAGCTCAACGATGATCTCAAGCATTATGCTTTTTCCAACATCTTTGAAATCTGCAATGATTCCAAGCCCTATGAACGCATCATGGTGGCCTCGAATCTGGAATACTGTGCAGAAACCACCCGTGCAGAAGGCACCTCACCCTGGTACACCGCGCCACACGATGAGTTTGCCATCGTCATGGAAGGGGAAGTCGAGTTTGAGTTTTACCAGCTTGAGGACGACGAAAAGCCTGATCACGAGTACGGTGCCTGTCGGCTTGCCGAAAACCCGAAAGGCAAGCGCATGGGCAAGGTCACTGCGCGCCGCGGCCATGAAGTGCTCCTGCCAAAAGGTGCAGCCTATCAGATGAAAGCTGACGCACCCGGTGTGGTGTTGATCCAGACCTCGGCTGGTCCTGAAAGTGTCGAGAAATGGTCAGAAATCTGCACCCTGAAATAAGCAGTCAACCCAAGAATTCAATTTGTAAATTGAGAGGAATAACGCAATGAATACCGAAGTTACCCCGGAAAAAGTTTCAGTCATTGCTTCCGAACCGGATCCCGTCCTGGGATATCGCAGTTTCCAGTTTGGCGGTTTCAAGTTCACACGTGATGCCTATTTTGTTCACGTAGAATGGCCGAAAGGTACCCATACGATGGAAGTCGATCGCTTCCTGCGCGCCATGGTGCGTGATATCGGTTGGGGCTTCTTTTACGGCTGGATTTTCTTTGATGACGTATTTGGCACACAGAATCACTACGGCACCGTTGATATCTATGCCGGTACCTACAGCAAGGGACACAAGGATACAGGTGTGGATTACCTGGAGACCTTCAATACCGATGACGTCCGCGTGGCTTTTGAAACCATCTCCAAGGACTGGATCAACGAAGGTTATGATCCCCTGAGTGCACCACTGGAAACAGGCTCCCCGCTGGGTGCCAAGACGCAGGAAGCGTCCGGTCCGCTGACTCGCGGTTTTGAGCCGGCCCGCCGTATGCTCGGTCTGCCCGGTGATGTGCAGCCGCGTTCCGATGAAACCGGTCACCCGATCAACAGGGCCTTTGCTGACCTGGATTATGATCAGCCGGATATTGAAGTTGAACCCGGGTTTGAAGACTCAGTGCATGCCTTCAACCTGTTTGATCATATTGCCCGTGCCGACGTTACCTGGAATCCATCCTTTACCTCCATTACCCGCGCCTGTATCTGCTGTGTGACCAGCGAGGAACACATGCTGCCGGTAATTCACGGTAATGACCGCAACGAATGGTTTATCCAGCTGACTGACGAAATCCACTGGAATATCCAGGACAAGGATTCCGGCAACCCGCGTGGTCGCATCGTCATGAAGTCAGGCGATGTCTGTGCCATGCCTGCCGACATCCGCCACCAGGGCTATTCACCGAAGCGTTCCATGCTGATGGTACTGGAAAACGGTACTCCCGGCCTGGATGAGAAATATGCCAGCGGCGAGCTTGAACCGTTCCCGATCACGGCAAGTCGCTGGTAAGCCAGCCCGACAAGACGCCTCAGTCCGGCCTGTTTGATGCAGGCCGGATTTGTTTTTGCCCATCGGTTTTTCCAAAAATAAACAACGATTAACCCAAGACCAACGCAGGGACCCGTACTATGGCCGAAGCCAATTATCCAACCCAGCTCTTTATCAATAATGAATTTGTGGACGCCGTCGACGGCGCCACCTTTGAAGTCTTTAATCCCTATGACAACTCCTTGCTGGCTAATGTGGCCGAAGCCAAGGAGGCCGATATTGACAAGGCGGTCAAGGCAGCGCGCGATGCGTTTCCTGCCTGGGCAGACATGAACCCGTCAGACCGTGGTGTGCTGATTGGTAAACTGGCCGATGCCATTGAAGCCGACCGGGACAATCTGGCCCTCATCGAATCCCTGGACACAGGTCACCCGATTCGAGACACGCATAATCTCGATGTTCTGAGGACCGTGGCTACCTATCGCTATTTCGCCGGTATGCCGGACAAGAATGAAGGAACGGTAATTCCCGTGGATACCGGTTTCCTGAATTATGTCCAGCGCGTGCCGGTCGGTGTGGTAGGACAGATTGTGCCCTGGAATTTCCCGATGATGTTTACCAGTTGGAAACTTGGGCCCGCACTGGCTGCCGGAAACACCGTGGTGATGAAGCAGGCTGAATTGACGCCACTGTCTACTTTGCGAATCGCCGAACTGGCTCGCGAAGTGGGCTTTCCTCCCGGCGTGATCAACGTGGTGCCAGGCTATGGCCATATTGCCGGCCAGTACATGGCAGAGCATCCGGGTATCGACAAGATTTCATTTACCGGTTCCACGCTGACAGGCCGCAAGATTGTTGAGGCCTCGGCAGGCAATCTCAAACGCGTGCAACTGGAACTTGGCGGCAAGGGCGCCAATATTATTTTCGAGGACGCCAATATCGATGCAGCAGTAGGCGGATCCGCTTTTGCCATTTTCCATAACCAGGGCCAGGCCTGTATTGCCGGTTCCCGTTTGTTGCTGCATGAAAAGATTGCCGATGAGTTCCTGGAAAAATTCACGGCACTTGCAGCATCCATCAAGCAAGGCAATCCCCTGGACCCGAGCACGGAAATGGGACCGCTGACTTCCAAGATGCACCAGGAACGGGTACTCAGTTTCTGTGATGTGGCCAGGGAGCAGGGCGGGGAAATTCTCATGGGTGGCAAACAGCCGGATGATCCTGAATTGCAGAAAGGCTGCTTTGTGCAGCCTACCATCGTGAGGGCTAAAGCCAGCGACCGCGTCAGCCAGGAAGAAGTATTCGGGCCCTTTGTTGTCGTCTCAACTTTCAACAGTGACGAGCAGGTTCTTGCCCAGGCCAATGACAGCATTTACGGTCTTGGTGGTGGTCTGTGGACCAATAATCTCACCCGTGCCCACAAGGTCGCCAAGGCGATGGAAGCCGGCATGGTCTGGATTAACTGCTACAAGCGTTTCCACCCGGGATCGCCTTTTGGTGGCATCAAGGATTCCGGTTATGGCCGGGAGATGGGGCATTTCGCCATGCATGAATACACGGAACCGAAATCTGTCTGGGTCAATTTTGACGCCAAGATTCCACCGTTCTACCCACGGTAAGGCAGTGTTATGGCATTGAAAGTCATTGGTGCCGGTCTGGGCAGGACCGGGACCATGTCCCTGAAATTTGCCCTGGAAAAGCTGCTGGGCAGACCCTGTTATCACATGGTAGAGCTCTTTGAGCACCTGGAGGCGCACACGCCCCTGTGGCATGCGGCAGCACGGGGTGAAGCCGTTGACTGGAGCAAGGTGTTTGACGGCTATGTCGCTGCCGTGGATGAGCCGGTATCGACCCAGTGGGAGTCACTGATCGAGTATTACCCGGACGCACTGGTAGTACTGTCCCTTCGGGATGCCGACAGCTGGTGGAAAAGTGCCAGTGAAACAATTCTGCCGGTGAAACAAAATCCACCGCCTGACCTGACCCCGGCACGCCGGGCCTGGCTGGATATGGTGCTGGAAATCTACAAAAGTATTTATCCCCGGGGATTTGATGACCCGGTATCTGCCAAGGCGGCCTACCTGGCGCATATCGAACGCGTGAGGGCGGGTGTACCCGCTGATCGCCTGCTGGAATGGGATGTTACCCAGGGCTGGGAGCCCTTATGCAGGGCACTGGATGTGCCCGTACCCGATGAGCCTTTTCCGAAAAGTAACTCGACTGCAGAGTTCAAGGCCCGCCGGGCCAAAGACGTCTGACGCTTATCCATGGCACTCACGTGGCTGGACCTGTTACTGGCAATTGGTGTGGTCGCGATTGGTACTGCCATCCAGGCCGCCGTAGGTTTCGGTCTGGCCATGGTGGCTGCGCCCATCCTGCTGTTGATAGACCGCGACCTGGTGCCAGGCCCCCTGATTGCAACGGCCCTGTCCCTGGTGATGTGGGTTGCCTGGAAAGACCGTCATGCAATCAACAGGGAGATATTCAAGGCGGCCTTGGTCGGGCGCTTGATTGGTACACCACCTTCCGCATTCCTGATGGGAACGGTCTCGGCAGTGACCTTTGATCTCATCTTTGGTGTGCTGGTATTGCTGGCCGTTCTTATCAGCCTGATACACGCCAATATTCGCGTTACCCCCCGGAACATCTTCTTTGCCACGATTGCCTCCGGTTTCATGAGCACGATTTCCTCGATTGGAGGCCCGCCTGTCGCCCTGGTGTACCAGAATTCCAGGGGAGCTGAGCTGCGCGCCAACCTGTCAGTGTTGTTCATGATGGGGTGCGTAGTATCACTGACTGCATTGATCCTCATCGGACGGTTTCACTGGTCCGACCTGGGATACAGCCTGGTGCTGATGATTGGGGTAGTGATTGGCATTCAGGCAGCTGCACCGCTGCGCAAGTTCATCGACAGGCATTCTGCCCGGCCTTTTCTGCTCGGGTTGTGCGTGATTTCAGCCTTGCTGGTGCTGGGCAGGGCGCTGCTTAGCCTGTGACACCGGCTTCAGGGTCTTCCTGGAGTGGCGCCGGAATGTCTCCGGGTGATTCCAGGCTCAACAGGCCGAACTTGCCTGAGCGCAGATCATTGAGCAGGACTTCGCCAGCCTTGGTGTAATCCACGCCGCCCCTGACCAGGCAACCTCGCTTTGCCCCGATAGTCTCCAACAGTTGTATGGGTTCATCTTCAAGCGATTCCAGGCCATAACGCTCGGCCAACTTTTCAGGATAGCGCTGTTGCAGGAACCCCACGGCAAACAGACCGATGTCGGCCAGGTCAATGGCGGTATTCTTGATAGCGCCAGTGACCGCCAGTCTGTAGGCAGATTCCTGGTTTTCTATTTTGGGCCAGAGAATGCCCGGGGTATCGAGAAGGGCAAGATTGTCATCCAGCATCACCTGTTGCTGCCCCTTGGTGACGGCAGGCTCGTTACCGGTTTTGGCAATCTTGCGACCCGCCAGGGCATTGATCAGGGTGGACTTGCCGACATTGGGGATGCCGACAATCATGATTCTGAACGGTGGTCGAACGTTGTTCTGGAGCCTGGCAAAATGATTGATGACCTGGTTTTTCAGTTTGCCGGGAGCCGTGCCACAAACGGTGAGTGCAGGTTTGTCCTCGCCCTGGTAGAAGTCGAGCCAGGCCTTGTTCATTGCCGGATCCGCCAGGTCGGATTTGTTCAGCAGTTTCAGGGTTGGCTTGTCTGCCTTGAGTTCGTGCAGCAAGGGATTTTCGCTGGAATAGGGCAGGCGGGCATCTACCACCTCTATGACGGCATGTACTTTTTTCAGGACATGTATAATATCCTTGCGGGCCTTGTTCATGTGCCCGGGATACCAACCAATCACCATAATGACTCCTTGTAACCGGGGTGCATTGTCTCAAAAAAGGAGTGATACGTCGTCGTGAGTATTGCCAGCACTATCGAGAACAAACTCAGTACCGCTTGCAAGCCGCAGCATATGGAACTGCTCAATGAAAGCCATATGCACGCCGGACCCGCTACGGATTCCCACTTCAAGCTGGTGCTGGTCACTGCAGAATTTGACGGTCTGAATCGTGTGAAGCGTCACCAGATGGTTTACCGGATACTGGCAGAGGAACTGGCTGGGCCTGTGCATGCCCTGGCGCTTCACCTGTACAGCCCCGAAGAATGGCAAGCGCAATCCAGCGTGCCAGATTCGCCCGAATGCGCCGGAAAAAACGAATAAAAACAACACGGTATGGCTTTTACGAAAAAAGCTTCCGACCGTATTTGCCGGAAAGAAATGTTGCTGATCCCGGTCAATTTACTGTGTTAGTATTTTTAAAAGCTGCCCATTGAGAGTCCCTGAAATGAACACTGCCTGGAATTCCCTGAAACCCTACCTTGTCTATTGCGCTGTTGTGCTCATTTTTTTCGTCCCTGCTATTTTCCTGGTTGATGAAATGATTGATAACAGTGCAGAGGTGAGCGGTATCACCTTGCCTGATGAGTCGGACAAGCCCGATTTTGCCGGGATCCTGGATGTGCAATTGAAAAAGCAGGCTTTCTTCGATTTCCTGGAACCTTTCGTGGATGATGTGAACGCCCAGATTATGTCAGAACGTGAAAGAGTCCTGAGAATTCGCAACAAGCTGATGACCGGTAATTCCTTGCCCGGTGATGATCGGCGCTACCTGGAAAACATGGCGGAAGTTTACGAACTGGAAGCAGATAACCTGGCCAGCGAAGAATTTCTCAATGTACTGCTACGCCGTGTGGACAAGATTCCGGCTTCCCTGGCCCTGGCACAGGCGGCCAATGAATCGGCCTGGGGGACATCGCGTTTTGCCGAGGACGGCAACAATTTCTTTGGTCAGTGGTGTTATAGCGACGGTTGCGGCCTGGTGCCAAACCGGCGCCGGGAAGGAGCCAGTCACGAGGTGAGAAGTTTCGAGAGCACCCGTGAATCAGTAGCAGCCTACATCCATAACCTCAATACGTTTCCCAGCTACCAGATGCTCAGACGAATTCGTCAGCAGCTCAGGCAGCAAAACCGACCCGTTGATGGCCTTTCCCTGGCGGATGGCCTGGAAAGTTACTCTTCCAGGGGCCATGATTACATCGAAGAAGTTCAGAACATGATTTACAGCAACAACCTGTTGTCCCGCGACAATACCTCGCTTTGAATCTGTAACCTGGCCGCTTACTCGCTGACTGCCGGGTTGATCCACGGAACCGAATACCAGTAATACCGGCCATTTTTGCCGGGTGCTGTACAGTTGTACCGAAAACGGCGGCTCTGGTTGTTGACCCGGGTTGAAATACGGTACTGGTTTGACGCGGCATTGATGGCCGTGACCTCCATGTTCTCATTGTTGTTGTAACAGGCCAGCTGGCTGATGCCTTCCTGGTCATCAGCAAAATCCAGTTGCGCCGATGGCATGCTCTGATCAGTGACAGGACTGTTCGGGGTCATGGAAATCCTGTCAAACGCCAGGCTTTGCACCTTGGTTGGAAAGGTATTCATGGACGCATAGATGCCTGAAAACGGGAATCGGGGCAGGGCGGTGAAATCGGAAGCACCATTGATGGGGCCGGAGTGCTGGGCGATGCCGATAAATCCCAGTTCGCTGACCAGTTCCTGTATTCGGGGATTGTATTCACCGTAGGGGTAGGCCAACAGTTTGTGATTCTGGCCTGTTTGCTCACGGATCATGTCTTCGGCACCCACGATTTCCCGGCGTACTCCAGCCAGCCACTGCTCATCGCTTTCACCGGCATTGCGTTCCAGCAGGTAAGGATGGCTGATGGTGTGATTGGCCAGTGTCGCTCCGGCATCGCCCATTTCCCTCAATTGATCCCAGGTGGCATAAAGGCGATCGTTGCTGCCGACAAGCCCGGAAGTGACAAACACGGTAAAGGGCCACTGGTATGCCTTGAGAATCGGAAAGGCCACGTCATAAAAAGAGGTATAACCGTCGTCAAAGGTGATTACCGCGGTTTTATTCGGCAGGCTGCCACCGTCCTGCAGGGTACTGACGACGTCTTCCAGGGGCAGCATCGTGAAGCCATTGTCCGCCAGGTATTCCATGTGAGTACGAAACGACGCCTCGCTCAGGCTGGTCACCGGGGGCGTCTGGGTACTGACATGATGATACTGGAGGATGACGGCCTGTTTTTCATACTGGGCATGAGCCAGGCAGCAGAGCAGGGCGGTGGCAAGGGCAAGGCAGGTTTTCACCAGATTCGCGAATGGCATAGGGGCTCAATAGCAATTACTTGAGCCAGGAATTATACTGTCGTCCTTTTCTAATGCACACCATTACCCATGACTGATATTCGGAAAAAAACCTTTTCCCTCAATCGCCTGCAGAAAAACCTGAGGCGTGAAACAGGGCGCGCGATTGCTGATTTCAACATGATCAGCGACGGAGACCTCGTCATGGCATGTCTGTCCGGCGGCAAGGATTCCTATGTCATGCTGGATATCCTGCTCAATATGCAAAAGCATGCCCCGATCAACTTCGAGCTGGTCGCCGTCAACCTGGACCAGAAGCAACCGGGATTTCCCGAGGAGGTACTGCCGCAGTACCTGGAGTCCATTGGTGTGAAGTACCACATCATAGAAAAAGATACCTACTCGGTTGTCATGGAGAAAACCGAGCCCGGTAAAACCTATTGCGGGTTGTGTTCGCGCTTGCGCCGGGGAAACCTGTATTCTTATGCAGAAAAAATCGGGGCGACCAAGATCGCCCTGGGGCATCATCGCAATGACATCATGGAAACCCTGTTCCTGAACATGTTTTTTGGCGGCAAGCTCAAGACCATGCCGCCCAAGCTGCTCAGTGACGACAAGAAACACATCGTTATACGTCCGCTGGCCTACTGCAAGGAAGAGGAAATTGCGAAGTTTGCCGACCTCAAGCAATTCCCGATCATTCCCTGTAATTTGTGCGGCACCCAGGAAAACATGCAGCGCCAGGAAATCAAGAAAATGCTCAATGAGTGGAATCGCCAGTTTCCAGGCAGGCTGGAAGTCCTGTTCAAGAGTATCGGCAACGTGGCGCCTTCCCATCTACTGGACACTGAACTGTTTGATTTCCATTCTCTTGAAGCGCAAAGGGAAGAGGCCAGGAAGGCAGCAGATGATAATGCCGGGACTCCGGACAGGATCAACGTAGTCAGTCTCTGAGGAATGTTGATGAGCACGCAAACGGACCAGGACAAGCCCGCCAACACCGAGCATCTGCTGGATGCCCGCGGCCTGTTCTGTCCCGAGCCGGTAATGTTGCTGCACAAGAAGATTCGTGAAATACAGGAGGGGGAAGTCCTGGTGTTGATCGCCACAGACCCTTCCACCACGCGCGACGTACCAAAATTCTGTCATTTCCTGGGCCATGAACTGCTTAGTTCGTCCGAAGATGACAAGACCTTTCGCTACTCTATCCGTAAAGCTGCCGATGCCTGACCTGGCAGGGCGGGTACTCTCACCATCATGAAAATCGTTGCTGACAGGGATATCTTCCAGGTAGCCGAGTATTTCTCTGGCTATGGCGAGCTGGCCCTGATGCCGGGACGGGAAATCAACCATGAGCATGTGCGCCATGCTGACGCCTTGCTGGTGCGCACCATTACCGCGGTCAATGAAGCGCTTGTTAAGGACACTGATCTGCGCTTTATCGGCAGTGCTGCCAGCGGTACCGATCATGTGGATCAGGACTGTCTGGCAGCAAAAAAGATGACGTTTGCCCATGCACCCGGATGCAATGCCGATGCAGTGGTGGACTATGTGTTTGCCGCATTGGCCTGGCTTGCCCGGCAGGGAATGTCACAGTGGCGTGGCAAACGTATCGGCATTATTGGTGCCGGTAATGTCGGCAGCCGGCTGGCGCACAAAATGCTGGCACTGGGTTTGCCGGTCAGCATCCATGATCCGCTATTACCTGCATCGCATCCCCTGGCGAGTTGTTTCGTTTCCCTGGACCAGGCCCTGTCCTGTGACATCATCAGCCTGCACGTCCCCCTGACAGTCGGTGGAGACTTCCCCACGCGTCATCTTTTACAACGCCAACGACTTTCCACACTGGCTGAAGGGGCAATACTGATCAATGCCTCGCGCGGGGAAGTTATCGACAATACTGCCTTGCTGGAACTGCTGGCCGAGCGAGCTGACCTTCACGTGGTCCTGGATGTCTGGGAAGGGGAACCCGGGATCAACCCGGCGCTGGCTTCACAAGTTGCCATTGCAACACCACATATTGCCGGCTACAGCCGAAACGGTAAACGCAATGCCACACTGGCCGTTCACCAGGCCTTTTGTGAATGCTTTGGACTGGATTGTCCGGAGCTTCAAAGGAAATCCCCGGCAGGGACCCTGGAGTTGTCGCGAGACGACAATCATGAGGATCTGGTTGATTCCGCGTTACTGCAAGCTTACCCGGTCAGTAAAGATTTTCTCGATACGCAGGTTGCCGACCTGGCGGGCCATTTTGACCGGCGTCGAAACAACTATGCCTTTCGCCCGGAATGCCGGGACTTTGTATTCAATGCCGGGGCTTTGACTGAAAACCTGGTCAGAGACCTGGAGAGTCTTGGATTCAGGCGCCAGTAATTTACTGGCTGTAGCCGTCGAGAAAACGCGCCAGCTTTTCCAGGGCGTCAGTCAGGGCATCCTCGCGGGGCAGGAAGACAATCCGGAAGTGATTGTTGTCACTGATATTGAAGCCGCTGCCTTGCACCATGAGCACATGTTCCTGAATCAGGAAGTCCAGGATCATTTGTTCGTCATCCTTGATGTTGAACTTTTTCGGATCCAGTTTCGGGAAGAGGTAAATGGCTCCCTTTGGCAGGACACAACTGACCCCCGGTATTTCATTGAGCAGCTTCCAGGCGGTATCTCGCTGGTCACAAAGCCTGCCACCGGGAATGATCAGTTCATTGATGCTCTGGTAGCCACCCAGGGCTGTTTGTATCGCCTGCTGTGCAGGGACATTGGAGCAAAGGCGCATGTTGGACAGAATGTCCAGTCCTTCAATGTAGTCGCTCGCCTTTTCGAGAGTACCGCTGAGGAACATCCAGCCGGAACGAAAGCCGGCGAGCCGGTAGGACTTGGACAAGCCATTGAAGGTGAGGACCAGGATGTCTTCCGATAGAGAGGCCAGCGGAATATGCCTGGCTTCGTCGTACAGAATCTTGTCGTAGATTTCATCGGCGAAGACGATGAGATTGTTTTCTTCAGCCAGCTTGATAATGCCCTGCAATAATTCCTTGCTATAGACCGCCCCGGTAGGATTGTTCGGATTGATGACCACGATACCCTTGGTACGGGAAGTGATCTTGCTCTTGATATCGTCCAGGTCGGGAAACCAGTCTGCTTCCTCATCGCATTGATAATGCACGGCCTTGCCGCCACTCAGAGTGACAGCCGCTGTCCACAGGGGATAGTCCGGTGCCGGAATCAGGATTTCATCGCCGTTATTCAACAGGGCCTGCATGGCCATGACAATGAGTTCACTGACGCCATTACCCAGGTAGATATCCTCGATACCAACACCGGGAATCTGCAGGCGCTGGGTTTCGTGCATGACGGCCTTGCGGGCTGAGAACAGTCCCTTGGAATCCGAATAGGCCTGGGATTCGGGCAGGTTTAGAATAACGTCATGGAGGATTTCATCGGGGGCTTCGAAGCCAAAGGCGCCGGGATTGCCAATATTGAGCTTGGCTATTCGGTGACCTTCCTCTTCGAGACGACGGGCTTCCTGTAGTGCCGGCCCCCGGATCTCGTAACAGACCTGGCGCAGCTTTTCGCTCTGCTTGTATAAATTCATGCTCCGGATTCCGGCTAGGGCCGGACGTTTTATCCGGCGGGATATGGTATATTCCACCCGTTTGTACAGGGCGTCGCATTTTACAGAAACCCACTTTGGAAATACAGGTATGTCAAAGGTCAAGAAAACAGACGAGCAGTGGAAGGAAATACTGACAGACGAGGAATACCATGTTTGTCGTGAAAAAGGCACGGAATGTGCGTTTACCGGCGAGTACTGGCAGGTCACCGGTGAGAAAGGCGCTTATCTGTGTCGTGCCTGCAGTGAACCGCTGTTTTCTTCTGAAACCAAGTATGACTCGGGATCGGGCTGGCCCAGTTTTTACAGCCCGGCCACCGAAGATGGTGTGACTGAAATCGAAGACAACAGCCTGGGTATGAAACGTACTGAAGTGGTCTGCAGTAAGTGTGACTCGCACCTGGGCCATGTCTTCAATGATGGGCCGGAACCCAC
>Ga0181584_10001205_pt1 | contig 19423 bp, 18 predicted proteins | sample 071ome_30_FD_132462 | JGI IMG/M metagenome (GOLD analysis project Ga0181584, IMG submission 132462) | Coastal salt marsh microbial communities from the Groves Creek Marsh, Skidaway Island, Georgia - 071406AT metaG (megahit assembly) | ecosystem: Environmental > Aquatic > Marine > Intertidal... | reverse complement strand
TTCCGCTACGACCAAGCCTCCCGGCTGTACGAAGTTTCGATGAACGGCCAACGGGCGCTGGCGGAAGAAAGCGAAGACGGTCAGCGCGCCGCGACCGTCGTCATCCAATACGTAGAACAAAACCCGTCTCGATTTTTCGACAAAGGCGGCGGCAATACCCCGCATGCTGAGACGATCGGCGAGGGTGAAGCGGTCATCCTGCGGGACGGACTCATGTACCTAGCTCGGTGGTCACGCCCGGACGCAGAATCCGGCACCGTGTTCACCGATCAATCAGGGAACATTGTGACGTTCAAACCTGGTCAACAGTGGATCGTGCTCGCCGACCAAAAGCGTCCGGCAGAACTCTTCCCGAAACCCCCGAAGCAAACGAAGCAAACGAAGCAGGGCGAGTCTGACGAGCAGGCAGAGAGTTAACGCTCCAACCCCGAAGGGCCCTCGCAGGAGACAACCGTCCGCTGACCTGCTTCGTCGTAGTGATAGACGGCGAACTGCCCGAAGTCAGAAGCGATCGCGCATCCATGCTCTATTGGCATCTGCCACACCAGCCACCCAGGCTCGCGCCACGTGCCATCGGCCGAGAAACCATCCGCTCTCCAGATTTCGAGACCGGTGCCACGCAGCACCTCGAACATCCGCTCGTTGGCCGCCTCGTTCTCTGCCCACGAGGGTCTTTGGGTTCCTGGGTTATACGCAGTCATCACCACCGCATCGTGTCCTCGCGTGAGGCACTCGAATGACGGATCAAGCCATTCCTCATTCGTTGGATCTTGGGCGGTAACCAAAGCCTGCTCGTAGATCGCGAAGAGAGCTTGTCTTTCTCCCACGATCACATGATGCCAAAAGTCGCGCGATCAGGGATGTGTGAACTCATGCGCTCGGTAAACAAGCGACTCCCGTGACAAAGCCAGAGTGCTCCCACACTCGGACATCAATCACGCCCGGAGACGCAATCGCGACCCCGACCCGCGGAGCAGGACCCGATAGTTCGACGTCAACCACTGGCCAGCGAGCGAGTGAACCGCCCAAACCCTGGCCGGTGGCCTTCGCCGCAGCTTCCTTGGCAACGAAAATAGAGACAGCGCTGAGTGACACGGTGAGCTCTTCCTCGCCCGGTAACAACGCTCTGCGGAGCCGAGATACATCGCGGTCGGCACGCTCGACATCAATCCCAATGCGACCGGGGCCGATAGCACCGAGAACCACTCCCCTGGTGTGGGCGATCGAAATACCCCAAGGAGATCCAGGGAGAACCGGAGCCCCCTCGGGTGATGTCTCCACCTGGTCGATGTGAAGACCAACTGAATCGGCTGCATTTCGAACGGCCGCCCGGCCGAGCACCCACTCGGCCCACCGACGGGTCCCCGCCTCGGGTGCACCAGGGTCACCGTAGGTTTTCGCCTCCTCGACGACTGTTTCTCGGGCGCCATCGTCGAAGTTGTATGAGGCGATGACCACACCTTCGACTGGACAGGGCCAACGAGAGCTCGCCATCACTTGGGCAGTATGTCTCCTCCTGCTGATGCAGGGAAGCATCTTGCGTGAAAGACTCTCCTACTCCCGTTTTCGGGAAGACAGGAGGGCGATCAGTGCCCGGCAGCGTGAAGGACGAACAAATCTTTGTCGATTCCACCCAGCAATTGCTGGACGATCAGATCGCGCATCTTCAGTCACGCATCGCCTCCACAACCAAAGCGCCCGGGACCGGGACTGGCCAGGACGAACTTGAACGCGAAGCGCTGTTGGACAACCTAAATCAACAGTTACACGCCGCTCAGGCCGCCAGGAAGCGGGTGTGCTTTGGAAGACTTCGCTTCACGAACGGTGACGATCACCACGTTGGCCGCATCGGAATGCGTGATTCGAACGGCGAGATCGTTCTGCTGGACTGGCGGGCACCTCAGGCCGCGCCCTTCTATCAGGCAACGATCAAGGAACCGATGGGACTGAAGCAGCGGCGGCGCATAGCGATCAAGTCCAGCGAGCAAGGGCCCGTCGTTACCCATGTTGACGATGAAAATTTCGAGGGCACCGACCCGGTGAGCAACGCCGGCGCAGCGTCAATGGAATCTCCCCGGTCCGGTCGGATGGCCGACATCCTTGCGACCATTGCGACCGATCAGGACGCGATCATTCGAAGCCCCCTTGATCAGGTCACAGTGGTCCAGGGCGGGCCGGGTACCGGCAAAACCGTCGTCGCTCTCCACCGAGCCGCCTGGTTGCTCTACACCCATCGCGAGCGGCTCGCGCGAGATGGTGTTCTCATCGTCGGACCCAGCAATGTCTTCCTGCACTACATCGATCAGGTACTCCCCAGCCTCGGGGAGACAGACGTAGTGCTTCTCACTCCCGGACAGCTGTATCCAGGAGTTCGCACCACCGTCCAGGACAACCAGGACGTCGCTCGGATAAAGGGCGACGAGCGCATGTCCCGCATCATCTCCGCAGCGATAGCCGCTCGCGTTCGCATTCCGCACGAGGGACTTACCGTCACCACAACCACCGGGATGCGCATCAATCTGAGCAACCACGACATCGAGCAGTGCGCGAAGGGAATCTCCCGCAGCCGACGCTTCCACGACGGCCGCGAGCCCTTCCTTCGCCGTGTCCTCCAACAGGCCGCCCGCAACGTGGCGCTCGAAACCGGCCACGATCCCGACGATGATGACTACTGCCAAGACCTGATCGCCTCGATCGTGGAGGACCCAGCGGTTCGGCGCGAGTTCAACCTCATGTGGCTACCCACGACGCCTGAGAAAGTCGTGCATCAGCTGTTGACCGATGAACTCACGCTCGCCCAGGCGGCCCAAGGAATATTGAGCAGCCACGATCAGCGGCTGCTGCTGCGTGAACCCTCGGATCCATGGACTACCGACGATCTCCCCTTACTCGACGAAGCAGCCGATGCGCTCGGAACATGGATACCACCGGAACATCGAGCCGAGGAAGCCGCCGACTATCGGGAACTGCAGGCTTCCGACGCCTACCAGATCAAACCCCAACGGTCCATGGATCGCTCCACTTCACTGGCAGAGCGGGCCATCGACGATCGCGAGTGGGTTTACGGACACGTGATCGTCGATGAGGCCCAAGAATTGAGTGCCATGGCCTGGCGCGCCATCCGTCGTCGGGCTAGCCGCAAGTCCATGACAGTCGTCGGCGATCTTCAACAGTCTTCACACCCGGCCGGGCCACGGTCATGGGAGCAAGCGCTGTCGTGGGCGAGCACCCGAATGCACCTGCACACCTTGACGGTCACGTACCGGATCACCCGTCAGATCGCAGCAGCAGCCACTCGTCTGCTCCTCGACGCTGGTGGCGACCCACCCGTCCTAACCCCCATTCGAGACGGAGCCGATGTTGTTGAACGATCCCTGCCTTTAACGGGACTCGCCGACTACGCGCTGTCCGTCGGACCGTCAGACGGTCGAAGCGCGGTCATCGCACCCGACTCACGTGTCGATCAACTGCGCTCGCTGCTTACGCAACCGAACTTCGGATTCGATGACGACGCACTCGACGCCTCCGTATCCGTACTGACCGCGCAGCAATCCAAGGGGTTGGAGTTCGACTCAGTGTTGGTACTCGATCCTGTCGGACTGAGCCTCCAGCATGAGCGCGGAGCGGATGTTTATGTTGCCGCGACACGAGCAACCAAGGAACTGCAGCTCATCATCCCTGAGTGAAAGAGCGCAGTGTCGCCCCTGTCCGGCCGTGCGGCTGAACCAACGGTCACTCGATGCTGCGTGATTCACGCAACGACTCGGTAACGTCGGCGGGCAGTTCGAGATCGGTCGCAGACGCGACACCGAGCTCCTTCATCCGCCGCGCCTGGACCATCACCCTGGTATCCATGGAGCCGATGAAGTCGTTGTATCCCTTCACCGCACTCATCAGCCCCTTTCGCAGCGTGCCAAGGTGATCGACCGCGGTCTCCAGCCTGTTGAGCATCTCTGCACCTGCCGCTCGGATGTCCTCGGCGTTGTCGGCCATCAATTTGCGCTGATAGCCGAATTGGATGGTTCGCAGCATCCCCAAGATCGTGGTCGGCGTTGCGAGCACGACGTTTCGAGCGAACACCTCCTCGAGGAGTAGACCATTGCACTCAAGTGCAGAGGACAGAAGGGACTCCAGCGGCAGGAACATCACCACGAAGTCCGGACTCGTGCTCGATTCCCAATACCTCTTCGATGACAGCTCCTTGGCCCTTGCGAGGACGTCGTCGGCGTGCTTTCGCAAGTGGGCTTGGATCTCAGCGTCCTCATCCGCCTTGATCGCCTTCCAGTAGGCATCGAAGGGGAACTTGGCGTCGATGAGAATCTCCCCGCCGCCGGGCAGATCGATCACGACGTCGGGACGGGCACCCCCGCTCTCCGACGTGCGCGTGTCTTGCCGGCGAAAGTGAACGCCTTCTACGAGTCCGGAATGCTCGAGCAACTGCTCGAGCTGCATCTCACCCCACTGCCCGCGCGATTGACCCGAACTCATGGCAGCCACGAGTTGGCGGGTGGCGGACTCCAACGAGGTGTAATTGCGTTGAACGCCCTCGATGTGGGTGCGCAGCTCCGCCGCCGATTTGGCCCGCTCGACTTCGGCCTGTTGCGTTTGCCGACGCAGTCCTTCGAGCGCCTGGCGTACTGGCTCGAGGCGATCGTCCATGGATTTGGCTGTGGACTGCTCGCCCTGAAGCGAAGCTCTATCGGATTCCAGGACTCGAATCTGGCCCCGTGCGTCCATCAACTCGGCATTGAGCCTCGCGGCCTCGGCATCCGCCTCCGCCGCAAGAGCGCCGATCCGGTGATCGAACTCGCTGCGTCCGAGTCTTCGTGCCAGCAACCAGCCCACAATCAGCCCGGCTAGGACACCCAGCAAGACTCCGACTCCTACGATCAAACCCAGACCCACATCGGACACGTTCGAGTACCTTTCGCCGCCGTATCCGCCAGGCTAGCGACGCACTGTGACATTTCAGGGCTGGACGGGCACCAGACCCTTGGCAATCCGGATCAACTGTGCGTAGGACAGCCCCTGGCTGTCGATTCTTACGTCCGACGCAAGCGGGCCGGCGGGTCCGAAGGTTCGAGCCAGAACCTCGAGGCTGCCACCGAACCGAGCCACGTCCGTGGGTGCGCATCGGCGTTGATTCATGCGCCCGGATGTGGCTCCGCGGCAGTCCGCGTAGACCCGCACTCGAACCACCCGCTTATTCCCCGGAGCACCCATGCGGATGGCAACTGTGTCCACCAGCCCCTGCGAGGTCCGATCGACGGGTGTAGCCGCCCACCGATCCGCAGCACTCTTTTGGGCGATCGTGAAGCTCGGCACCCGCTTGCCGTAGGTGGAACCGGCAAACGACGATCTCTTGGACTTCTTACCGAAGGCGATGACATCGATTGGCCCCTTGCGTCGCAGCCCGGCCGTGTACGTCGGGCGCCACAGTGCAACGTCGTCTCCGAGAGCGGCAACAGCCCTGCCGTAATTGCTCGACCCCGTCACGACATCTCGCGCGGCAGACGCAGGTGAAGCCAGAGCCGTGACGATCAGTGCTGCGATAGCACCCAGAGCCATCATCACCAGGCCGCGGCGTCGAGTGGGTCCGGATCGCTGGTCGATCCCGATGGCGTCGAGCACCCCGTCACCCTACGTGCCGGACCGGTAGGCCTAGCGCGCCCGGGCTACCTGGGAAACACGGGAACACCACGAACAACGAGTCAGGGTGACTTTGATCCGAGTACGAGGAGCTACCGATCGATCGAGCACTGCATCGAATCGACCTTCCTCCACCGAGGCAAACTGCGGTGCACTCCAGCGACCACCGTCTGAGAATCGGATCTCCGCTACCCCGGTCGCGGTCGATTCACCAGCTGCCACGCGTCCGCGAACGCGCACGCCCCCCTTAGTCAGTCGAGCCGTGAGATTAGTGAATCGAGAGTCGGCGGGCCGAACCCAGAACGTCAACGGATCGAGTTCGAAACTCTGCTCGGCCGAAGGTTCGATCACCCGCACCACTGTCGAGAGGCGGAACTCCCCGGTGCCGTCGGCGGGACACACGAAGATTTCGTCGAGCACTTGCCCAGACACCGGATCCCCGGGTAAGACCAGGAACGTCCCTTCGTTCGCAGTATCGGTTGAACCGACCTTGGTGACCGTCGTTTCACCAATAAGTGAGGTGTCGTCCGAGCGTCCGTATGTCGCAAGGATCGGGATGAACAAACATTCGGCATCTGCGAACTGCCAATCGTTGTCCATAGCGACGGAGACCTGGGCCGTGGCGACGGCCGCTGGTGGTGATTCGACGATCTCGGCCCCCGCAGGACCGGCGAGCACACCGATTCCTGAGGAAAACGCCACGACGAGACACATAGGAGCCCCGACTCGGCGCCGCCATCTACTCGTCATGCTGGTGAGATCGACGAGGCGACAAGTGATCGGCGATGGTCTCCGCTTTCCGCTGGATTTCATCTTCCTGGCTCCGCTCGCGCTTGACCGCCTCGTCAAGAGGCGCAACCCGATCGGAAGAACTTTGACTCGACCAATCGTGGATGACGCTGGTTCGGAATACGACGTCCTGCACTGACCGATTACGACGACTCACCGCCGCCCACAACAAGCCGAACGGAAAGACAACACAGAATGCGGCGCGGAGTGTGGCCAACTTCCAACCAGGTCTCGACCCTTCACGATCGAGAACTCGAAGTCCCATGAGGTACTGGCCCAGACTGCGTCCGTTGGTTGCCCAGATCCACGACCAGTAGGCCCACATCACGAAGTAGCCGCCGAGGACGAAGTAGCCAACGCGTGGCAGGCCGTAGTCGACGAGTGGATTGAAGATCAGCAAGAACAGCCATAGGCCGATCCACGCGAGAACGATGACGAATCCAATGAACACGACATCGACCACCGCCGCAATCGATCGAATGACGAGACCTGCGCGCTCACCCTGAAAACGCCGCGCGGACACCGGAAGGGTGTCTAGGACGATCGGGCCCCCGTCCCCGTGCTCCTCGCGGTACTCACGAAAGGACGTCATGTGTCCTCCTTCGCAGGTCCACTGCTCGGAGGGGTCTCGACGTCAAGATCGCGTTGTCGACGACGCAGCAAGACGGTGTCCACGACCTTGGAGATGATCTCGTCGGTACGGATCGCAGAAACGCGAGTCGTCGTGAAGGCATCAAGAGCCACGCCGCCGGTGCTCTCCCGAATAATCTGGGGAAGATCAATCTCCTCGATGATGTAATCCGCGATCTGCAACATCGGCACACGATCGATCACGGCGTCTATGTCGGCATGACCGACGATCGCATTTACGTCGACACGGTCCACGACAATCTCGGTGATGTCGATTTCGTCAAGTGCACTCAACACGACCGACTTCAAGTCCACATTCCGCACAACCACATCAGTTAGGTCGATCCGGGAGATGATCGCATCGGCGATCGCTGGAACCATGCGATCGAGGACGGAGCCAACGGCGGCCCGAACGGTCGCATCCGTCAACGCGAAGGCGGTTTGAGTGCTGTAAACAACGAGTCCCACGGTGCTTGCCGCCAAGTCACGGGCCAAGGACAGCACGTCGCCTTCAGGCTCATACGGCCGAGACACGGCGACGACCTCGCGGCTGGACATACCCACCATCATGCTGCACCCCCTAGATTGATGACGTGAGACACCTCAAGTGGTTCGCCGTTGCGCTCGCGGGCCTTATCGCCGCGGGGGTATTGGCTGTCGCCGCATGGTGGATCTCTTCCAATATCGAACGCGCAGACGCGCAAGAGTCCATCGAGCCTTTCTACGTTCCTCCCGACCCCCTGCCGACCGAACCCGGCACCGTTATCCGGACCGAACCCTTGAATGTGGACGTCCCGGGAGGTAGCGCGTTCCGAATGCTCTACGTGTCCGAGCGCCCCGATGGGACACCGGCGGCCAGCAGCGGAATGGTGTTCATTCCCCAGACCCCGGCGCCTCCAGAGGGACGGCCCGTCGTCGCGTGGGCCCACGGCACGGTGGGCATGGGAGACGCGTGCGCTCCCTCGCGGGCGGCAAATCCCTTGAGCGATACCGACTACTGGCTTGACCAGATGATGGCGCTGGGTTGGGTCGTGACCGCCACCGACTACGTGGGGCTGGGTACACCGGGTCCTGAGTTATACCTCGTCAAGGAAGCTGAAGTACGCGACGTGGTGAACTCAGTACGCGCAGCCCGCAACATCACCGATGCCCAAGCGGGGTCCGACTACGTGGTGTGGGGTCACTCGCAGGGTGGCCATTCGACCCTGTGGAGCGGTCATCTAGCCCCCGAACTCGCTCCCGACCTCAACCTTCTCGGTGTGGCCGCAGCAGCCCCCGCCGGGGAACTGGCCGACATCATGGGCGAGCAATGGGACACCGCCGTCGGGTGGGGCATCGGTCCCGAGGTCTTGATCTCCTGGCCCGATGTGGACGACCGGCTTTCTGCCGACCAGGTCGCGACCGCGACGGGCCTTCGCACGTATGAACAACTCGCCCAGGACTGCACCTACGACAAACAACTTCTCCTCGAGGTGCTCGCGCTACGGTCGGCGGGACAGGAATTCTTCGAGCGGGACCCGATGACCGTTCCGGAGTGGGCCGAGTTCGTCGCCGATCAAACTCCCCCACCACTGCCCCCGGATATGCCGGTTTTCCTCGCCCAGGGCACGGCCGATGAGGTCGTGTTGGCCTGGCCCAACGCCAAACTCCAGGAATCGTGGTGCGACGCCGGCTCCACCATCAGTTCTCTGTGGATGGGTGGCATCGGGCATCTTGCAGCAGCGACGACGGCCGGACCGTCCGCCGTGACCTGGATAGCCGATCGTTTTGCCGGACGGCCAGCCCAGCGGACGTGCGATGTCCCACCACCCGTGGCGGCCGAGCCATCGCAGACGAAGGATTCGACTACTCCGTAAGCGGACCGTTCTTGGCCTCGGGGAAGTAGTTCTGCCCGATGCCGCTGGAGCGCTTGGGCACCATCACGGAACGAAACCACGAGACGACCTCGACGCCGTCCTGATTGAGTCCGCGAGTCTTCATGCGGATGATTCCCATCTCTGGTCGTGACGACGACTCCCGCGCGTCAAGGCACAAACTTTCGGCGTAAATGGTGTCACCGATGTAGACGGGGTGGGTGAGTTTGATATCCGTCCACCCGAGGTTGGCGACGGCATTTTGGCTCATGTCGATCACGGACAACCCGAGGACAAGAGCAACTGTCAGACCCGAGTTGACGATGATTCGGCCTTCGGTGATCGGGTTGCTCTGAGCGAGATCGGCGTTGAAGTGATTTTGGTTCGTGTTGCACGTGAGCAGCGTGAACCAGGTCGAGTCGGCCTCGGAAATCGTGCGACCGAAGGGGTGCTGATAGGTGGTGCCGACTTCGAATTCCTCGAAGAAGCGGCCGAGTTGTGCGGGGACGACGTTTGTCATCGCCCCATCATGTCAGCGATCGCCGTCGGCGCGCTTGCGCCACCGCTCCTCCATGCGATCCATGAATCCGCTCGAACGCCGCGGCTGCTTGGCGGCGCCGCGGGCTTGGGTGTTTGAAGATCCCTCGGCTTCAGAACCCGCGTCATCTCCACCGGCCTCCTCGGCGCTTGCGGACGAGCCTCGGGTGAAGGCGAAGTAGATCAAAACCGCGCCGACGAGCATGACGGCGAAACCGACGACGCCTAGGACGGCAAGGGGAAGGGCCATCCCGGCGAGCACGATCCCCAAACCACCGAGCACGGCCAAAACGCCCAGTGCCGCGCGGGAGCGACTCGCGGCTCCGCCGGTCGAGCGCAGGCTCGTGGCGAACTTCGGATCCTCGGCGTAGAGGGCCTTCTCCATCTGCTCAAGCAGACGCTGCTCATGCTCCGATAACGGCATGGCGAGCCCCCTTTCCTCGTAGCGTGCTCCGCTCCTGAGGACAAGTCTGCCTCAAGGTCGAATTCCACGCTTGTTGGTGGTTGAGCACAGGATAAGCCGCCGCCGATCCCGGCGAAACCCCCGCACCCGGGGCAGCCCGGTCATCGCGCCGGTCACGGCTGGGCTGTTCAACGGACCCGCCCGGGTCGGACGGCCCCGGGCCCGTAGCGTCGGCGAAGCCGATCCATGGCGACCTCGGCGTCGCGATGTCCTTTGTCGGGGGCATCCAGGAGAAGTTGGGTGGGCGTCTCGTCCGCTGACGAGAGCCCCTCCACCCGCACTCCCACCAGACGAATCCGTGCACGCTGGAGTCCGAGCGCCTCGAACAGCGACCACGCCGTGGCGTAGATATCGGCACCCACATCGGTCGAGACATCCAGTGTCCGAGAACGGGTGATGGTGGTGAAATCCGCGAAGCGAACCTTCAGACCAACAGTGCGGGCAACCGATTGCGAAGCGCGAAGCCGGCGTGCCACTTGATCGGCGAGGCCGGCGATCCGTGAGCGGATCCATTCGTGGTCGTCGGTGTCGGAATCGAAGGTCTCCTCGTTTCCGATGCTCTTATCCGGTTCGTTCGGGATGACCGCACGGGGATCACGACCCCAGGACAGATCGTGGAGATGTCGGCCTTGGGCAGCACCCACAGCCCGCTCGAGAGTAGAGACCGGAGTCTGGGCTAGGTCGGCAACGGTCTCTAGGCCGAGTCGCACGAGTTGTTCTTCCGTGCGCTCTCCCACCCCCCAGAGCGCTCCCACCGGAAGCGGATGGAGGAAGTCGATGACCTTGGCACGCGGAATCAGGAGCAGCCCGTCGGGCTTGCTCTGGGTTGATGCGAGTTTGGCGACGAATTTGCTCGATGCGACTCCAACGGAGCACGTAATGCCAACCTCGTCGTGCACCCGGGCCCGGATGAGCGATGCGATGGCGACGGGGCGTCCAAGGCGCCGGAGCGCACCGGCCACATCCAAGAAGGCTTCATCGAGCGACAAGGGCTCGACGATGGGGGTAATGGAACCGAATATGTCCATAACCGCACGCGATGCCTCGGCGTAACGATCATGATGCGGGGAAATGAACACGGCGTGTGGGGCCAGCCGCTTGGCACGCGACATCGGCATGGCGGAGTGGACACCGAGTTCGCGGGCTTCGTAGGTGGCGGAGAGCACCACACCTCGGTTACCGGTACTCGCACCTACGACCACAGGGGTGCCACGCAAGTCGGGCCGTTCGAGCAACTCGACAGAGGCATAGAACGCGTCCATGTCGACATGCAGGATCGTGCACGCGGTGTCGTCATCACCAAGGTGCGCTGGCCCCTGTGGGCGGCGAACCTGACTGCGGCTCACCCTCTCTCCCTCCGATTGCGGCCCATCGCCTGATCTTCGACAGTTACCAGCCTTACGGTTCGTGGGCGCTCAGTTTCTCGTGCTGCTGGGGCTTTCGTGGAGGTGTTTGGGCTCTGGCGCCTCGCGACTCCCCGCTGACGACCATCACTACCGCACCGACGACCACGATGAGCCCGACGATTACGTCGATCGTGATTGCTTCGCCGAGAAGCAGCCAACCCAAGGCCACCGCAACTGCAGGATTCACGTAGGCGAATGTGCCCACAACAGAGATCGAGGCATGCTCCAAAAGCCACACGTAGGCCACCAGCGACACGATTGAGACAGCAATCAAGTAGCCGTATGCTGTCCACGACTGCAGGGTGATCGAATTCGACTCCCATCGCTGCCCGAGAAGGAGACCGACGATGACTAGGAATACGCCGGCAACAGCCAGTTGATAAACAGCCGACGTCACAGCGTCGGGTGGCAGTCCCAACTGTGGCGCACGCCACGAAGCCGCGGCCCAGGAAAGGCTCCCGAGTAGGAGGACGAACGACCAGATAGTCACCTGGATATCCGATCCGCCTACCGGTTGCGTACCGCCAGGCAGCAGCATGAAGGCGATACCGACGATGCCCAGTGCGGTTCCGACGAGAGTTAGCAATGGGGCGCGATCTCGTGCCATAAATCGAAAAATGATGAACCAGATCGGAATGACCGAGATGATCACCGCAGCAACACCCGAGGGAACGTAGCGAAGCGCCATCGTCGCTGCTCCTTGCGCAACACCGAACAGTGCGATGCCCATGATCAGTGCACCGCGAAATTGCGACCAGGAAACTTTCAGACTCGAGGGTCCCTTGATCACAACTGCTATGGCTGCGAGCACAGCAGCCGAAATGACGAATCGGCTTCCGCTTCCCAGCAGTGGGGCCATGCTCTGCACCATGACGGCTATGGCGACGTAGGAGGACCCCCACAGGATCCACACCAGGAGAAGTGGCCCGGCGATGCGCGATAAGGGCTCTTGGGTTACGCCACGAGCGTCGATGTGAGTTCCTATCTGTATCGATCGGCCACAGGACCGACCAGTAGTCGGGGCAAGAAAACAAAGCTTTCTGGAGAGTAGCGGCAAAAGCTGCTTTCATCCGGAGACTCCGGGACTGGAGTGCCAGAACTTCCCCGGTGGTCGATTGACTGAAACCCCCGCAGGAGCGATGTCCGCGTAAGGCGATTGACGGAAGCCACTCGCATGCACCAACACCTTCCTGGGCTCCGCATGATCAGCATCCGGCTCTTGGGCAGTTTCTGTCGCAGGGTCATAGGTCAACAGCTCCCTCACCGCATCCATCCCCTCGTCCCTCCAAAGCCGCCGTACATCTCCGAGATCCCAGCAACCCGTGGCGCGCATCGACACCCCTCGTGGCCCTGATCGCCGAAGACGACCCCGGATGATCAACAGCCACGAGTTGAACAACGTCGAGGAGTAGTGCTCTTGAACATCGTCGAAGAAAGCAGCGTCGATCGGTCCCGTGGAATCGTCGAGGGTTACGAAGATCACCCGCCGACCACTGCGCACCGGCGGGCTTTGAATGGCGACCTTGACGCCTGCCACCCACACATCACTACCGGAGCGTTGCTTCAGCAGATCGCAAGCCGCGGTGGCGCGCATCTCGCTCAATAGGTCCTTGTAGAAATCGATGACATGCGCACTGACGTCCAAACCCAGGACGGACATCTCCGATCGGACTCGATCGCTCGTCTTCATCTCAGGCAACCCGGTGACCGGCACATGCTCAGCCGCCGATCCGAGTAGATCGAACGACAACTGCGCATCAATACTCGCTGGGCTGGCGTGCCTGTCGATATCGGCGACCTGCAAGAGCAGATCTCGTCGCGTCGTGGGCGCAGGATGCAGTGCATCGAAGGCTCCCGTCACCACCAGGTTCTCAGCCGTGGGACGCGACAGCCCTGCTCTACGGACCGCATCGGCTAACGAAGTGAACGGACGACGGTCAATCAGCGCCTGAACCTCTTGCTCACTGATACCCGACACTTCGGTAAGCGGGATGCGGATAGCACCCGCATCGGTGCCTTCTACTCGATAGACGCCATCCGATGTGTTGACGTCGATACCCAGCACTCGGATGCCGTGCACCCGTGCGTCGTCGAGTAGTAACCGCTTGGGGTACATGCCCGGATCGTGGGTCAATATCCCCGAATAGAAGGCTGCTGGATGGTGCGCCTTGAGCCACGCCGATTGGTATGTGGGAAGCGCGAAGGCTGCTGCATGCGCCTTACAGAACCCGAAAGAGGCGAAGGCGCGGAGGATCTCCCACACCCGTTCGACGCTGGGGACGTCGTAGCCATGGTTGATGGCGGTCGGATAGAACCACGCTCGAACATCGTCCTGCCCTTCCGGCGATCCCATACTGCGTCGGCATTCGTCCGCTTCCGCTAACGAGCAGCCCGTCATGGTCACGATGATGCGCAGTACCTGCTCGTGGAAGACCACCACTCCATAGGTTTCACGCAATATCGGCTCGAGATCGGGATGCGGGTATTCCGGGGCACTCCACCCTTGCCGAGCCATGAGGAACGGGGTGACCATGTCGGACTTGACCGGCCCTGGTCGAAACAGCGATATGTCGATGATCAGATCGGAGAAGCGATCCGGTGCGAACTTGCCGAGAAGCTCCCGCTGACCGGGCGATTCGATCTGGAAGCATCCGAGTGTCTTGGTGGATCGGATGAGTTCGAATGTTCGCGGGTCATCAAGACGATCGTCGTCCAACTCGATGCACTCCCCCGTGCTGGTCTCCACCTCGGCGACCGCGTGGGCGATCGCCGATTGCATCCGAACTCCGAGTACGTCGAGTTTGAGAAGACCCATGTGCTCGACATCGTGTTTATCGAAGTGACTCATCCGATAACCCGCAGCGCTACTTTCCACAGGAGTCCGGTCGAGCAATGTGGCATCGGAGAGGACTACCCCGCACGGATGCATGGCGATATCTCTCGGTAACCCATCAAGTCCTTCGACGAGGTCGAGGAAATGATCAAGTTGCCCATCCTGCGCGAGTTGCCCGATGTGTGAATTGCGTAACTCGGGTAGATCACCGAGTGCATTTCTCGCCTGCCGAGCACGCACGTGCGGGAAGGCCTTCGCGAATGCGTCGACTTCCCCTGCATCCATACCGAGCGCAGCACCGACGTCTCGAACGGCGTGCCGAACACGATAGGTCTCCATCATCGAGACACTCGCGACTCGGTCGTCTCCGAAGCGTTCTCGGATGAGGTCGTAGACCTCTAGGCGTCGTGCCGACTCGACGTCGATATCGATATCCGGTAGTACCCGCCGAAGCGGCGATAGGAAACGCTCCATCAGCAATCCGTGGCGAATCGGATCCACGCCACTGATGCCGAGAAGATGCGTGACGAGGCTTCCTGCACCCGAGCCGCGGGCTGCTACCCGTATTCCGCGGGCCCGCACCATGTCGACCACTTCGGCAACGGTGAGGAAGTACCCGGAGAAACCCAAGCCCGTGATAGTCCGGAGTTCGGCTTCGAGTCGGTGCTCGGCGTCACTTCTTTCTCTTCCGAAGTAGCGATCGGGAATCGCTGCAGTGCAGCGACGATGCAAGAGGACATCGGCTTCCTTGACCGGATCGGTGACCTGCCTTCCCAGCAGCACGTCGAGTTCGGGGACGAACACCTCCCCGAGCCCGAGATCCCGTTCGGGTTCGAGTGCGCAGTACTGCGCGAGATGCCAGGTGTCTTCCAACAGGCGCCGTCCACCGCGCTCGTCCTGGCCTCCCGATGCGTGCGCGATCTCCGCAGCGATCTCTGCCATCTCTTCTGTGGATTTCATATACGCATGAGCGCCTTGCTGACGCTCGAGTCGCGGCGAACTCAAGGGCACGAGAAGCCGCGATGCATCCAGCACTTCGGCTATACCGGCATGCTCGGGCTCGGCGTATCGAACGGCATTGGTGAGAATCGCGGGCAACCGCTGCTCCCGCGCCCATCCGAGCATGCGGGCCGCTGCCGCCGTGGAGTATCGATGACGACGACGTATCGGGAAACCCTGCTGCCGGTGGGATGTGACACCGATGGCGAGATAGCGATCGAATACCGCACGCCATGGTCGTGCCGCTGCTTCGGCGAGGGTCGCGCGTTCGGCCGCGAGGTACCGGCCCACCTCCGAGTCCGCTCCGAGCACCACGACTACGCCCTCGTTGTGCTCGCGCAGAGCTGACCACGGCACCCACGGTTCACCGCGCACGGTGTGGTCACCGGTATGCGCAGCACTGACGAGTCGGCACAACGACGCCCATCCACGAGCACCTGCGGCGAGCAGGAGGACCCGCGGATGCGTCTCGTCGATCCACTGACCACCGCGCGCCGGCGTTCGGGCACGAGGAGTGCGAAGAGCACACACATCCGGGTGCACCCGCTCCGTTTGCGTCGCCTCGACCGCGATATCCACTCCGAGCACCGGACGCATACCCAGACGGGAGCATTCGCGTGCCCAACGAACCGCTGCGTACAAACCGTCTCGATCAGTGAGAGCGACGATCGATTGACCGAGCTCGGCACTGCGCTGCACGAGTAGTTCGGGCAACGTGGCGCCGTAACGAAGCGAATGACTCGACGCTACGTGCAAATGGGCGAACGGTGGTGAGACAGCCCCCACGCTTAGCCGACGGCGCGCAGGCGCAACTCGAGCGCGGGCTGGTGAGCCAACTCGAGTACGTCGCACACTCGGGCAAGGAACGTCTGTGCATCGCGAACGAGATCGTCCGCTGCGCGCGCGCCGACACACGGGATACCCGCCTCTGCAGCAGCACGGGTCTGGGCACCCGCGGCGAAGAAGTCTGCCCACTCCGACAGTGGTGGACACACTTCGCGCAGCACCACCCACGCGCTACGCACCTGCTGGCGTGCTGGGTGTCTGTCCCGAGACCGTGGAGCCACGGCGGCGATCACCGCGGCGGCTGCCCGTAGCGCGGCAAGATGCGCGGCCGCGTACCTCTCGTGCGGAGTACCCGCCAATGCCGCACGCACCAAACTGCGCTGCGCGCTACACATCAGATTGTCGGGAGTGATCGGATCTATGGTCGGGGTCGAGTTCATCGCAAAAATCCCTTCTAGTTGCGTGTGCTGGTTGCTCTCGACCCGTTTTCTCGACCCTGCCACTCGACCCGTTTTCTCGACCCCGTCCTACCCCCCCATCGCTCCAGAACGGACCCGGCCGCTGGGGCTGGGGTCGAGGCAACCCCAGCGGCCTACGGGCCCGCTTGGTGGAGTTCCGCATTGTGCGGAACTCCTGCACTTTCGCCCCAGCCGCGAATCCGGGGCAATTCGAACACATGTTCGAACCAGATCGAACGCTAAACCCCACCCCTGACACTCGTCAACCCGTATGAGCGATCCCCCTAGGCGAGCCCCTAAGCCACCCCCGCATGCGGCGATGGGCGACATCAGGCAGGCTCGAGCCCAGACCGTGAACCCAGTTCTTGTTAGAGGTGCTTGCCATGCCCGCCACACCGGCCGACCTACTGGCCGACGGCCGAATCGACGACTTCTGCCTGCTGCACCCGCGATGGAACCGCGAGGGCGACACCCTGGTGGCCCAGGTGAAGGCGAAGACCTTCCTTGCGGGGATCGACTACGTCGCCAAGGTCGCCAACGCCGCCGAGGAGATGGACCACCATCCGGATATCGATATCCGCTGGCGCACCCTGACCTTCCGGCTCTCCACCCACTCCGCGGGCGGGATCACCGATCTCGACACCACCCTCGCCGAACGAATCGACATGATCGTCGACCTTCTTCCGTGACCGGGATTCTTTCTTCGGCGACTAACCGGTGACGGCGCCCTTCGAGGCGCTCCCCACGAGCTTGGCGTACTTCGCCAGCACACCGCGCTCATAGCGAGGAGGCAATGGCTCGAAGGACGCACGCCTTTGCTCCATCTCCGCGGGCTCGATCAGGACGTCCAATGTGCGGTTCGGGATATCGATTCGCACCCGGTCGCCATCACGCAGCAGACCGATCGGGCCACCATCGACCGCCTCGGGTGCAACGTGACCCACGCACAGGCCCGTGGTGCCACCGGAGAAACGACCATCGGTGATCAGCAGGACGTCCTTGCCGAGACCAGCCCCCTTGATCGCTCCGGTGATCATCAGCATTTCGCGCATACCCGGTCCACCCTTGGGACCCTCATAACGAATAACGACGACGTCCCCCGCCTGGATGGTCCCGTTCGACAACGCTTCCATCGCCGCCTGCTCACGCTCGAAGACTTTGGCGGCTCCCTCGAACACGTCAACAGGGACCCCGGCGTTCTTCACCACTGCACCCTCGGGTGCCAGCGAGCCTCCGAGGATGGTGATGCCACCGGTGGCCCCGATCGGATTGCCGATGGGTCGAACCACGGTTCCGTCGGGCTCGGGAATATCGATCGCCGCGAGGTTCTCTTCCATCGTCTTGCCGGTGACCGTCAGGCAGTCACCATTCAGCAGTCCGGCCTCGAGCAGCGCCTTCAGCACCACTGGGACACCGCCCACCTTGTCCAGGTCGAACATCAAGTGCGCACCGAACGGCTTCAGATCCGCAACATGCGGCACCTTGGATCCGATGCGGTGAAAATCATCCATGTCGAGTTCGACACCCACCTCATGCGCGATCGCGGGTAGGTGCAGAACGGCGTTGGTCGAACCACCGAGGGCCATGACGATCGCGATCGCATTCTCGAGGGACTCCTTGGTGATGATGTCGCGCGCGGTTATGCCCTGGCGAAGCATCTCGACCACAGCCTCACCGCTACGCCGAGCCAACGTGTCGCGGCGCGAATCCACCGCCGGCGGTGACGACGAACCGAGCAGCGCCAATCCCATCGCTTCAGCCGCACTGGCCATGGTGTTAGCGGTGTACATGCCACCGCAGGTTCCGGCGCTCGGGCACACCGCACGCTCGATGCGATCGACATCCTCATCACTCATCAAACCGCGAGCACGGGCACCCACGGCCTCGAACGCCGTCACGATGTTCACCGTCTCCTCGGTGCCGTCGGTGAGACGAACGTGTCCAGGAAGCAATGAGCCGGCATAGAGCAGGACCGAGGCGATATCGAGCCGACCAGCGGCCATGATCATCGCGGGAATCGACTTGTCGCAACCGGCGAGAGTGACCATGCCATCTAGTCGCTCGGCTTGCACGACCGTCTCGACCGAATCAGCGATCACTTCCCGGCTCACCAACGAGAAGTGCATTCCCTCGTGACCCATCGAAATCACATCCGAGACGGTGATCGTCCCGAACTCCATCGGGAATCCGCCACCGGCTTCGACGCCCTGCGCAACCGATGTTGCAACGTCTCGAAGCGACATGTTGCACGGAGTTATCCGGTTGTAACTGTTGGCTATTCCGATCTGCGGCTTGGTGAAGTCGTCGTCGTCCATTCCCAACGCGCGCAACATCCCCCTGTTCGGCGCGCGATCAGGACCATCGGTGACCAGGAAGCTACGGGGTTTCATCTGCGAGGGAGATGCCATGCTCGTAGTGTAGGAATCTCACTCAGCGGGGGCGCTCCAAGCGAACGAGAAAGGGCTGAGACGACGACGTGACTTTCCATACATTGATCTCCGCATCCGAACTAGAGCAACTGCAGCAATCCAGCGACGATTTGGTGATCCTGGATGCTCGTTTCAACCTCGACGACGAAAGCTGGGGTGATCGCGCGTTCGCGGAGGGACATATCCCCCAGGCCCAACGAGCCGACCTCGCGAACGATCTCGGCGGGCCGATAATCGAGGGAGTCACGGGCCGTCGCCCGTTCCCCGATCCTGCCGATTTTGAGAGAACCGTCCGGGGCTGGGGCATCGGACCCGACACCCAGGTGGTGGTCTACGACGCCGACCGCGGCCTGATGGCCGCCGCTCGCGCGTGGTTCATGTTGCGCTGGCTCGGACACGACGCAGTTGCGGTCCTCGACGGCGGCCTTCCAGCGTGGGAAGCAGCTGGACTACCCCTGACCGCCGACGCCACCACCCCACCGGCTCCGATCCGGCAGTTCCAAGCCCGGGTGCGCCCGGAGATGCTGGCCGAGGTCGACGAAGTCGACCGGATCCGCGTCGAGGTACCTACCCGGGTCTTCGATTCCCGCG
>Ga0181584_10001201_pt1 | contig 19483 bp, 13 predicted proteins | sample 071ome_30_FD_132462 | JGI IMG/M metagenome (GOLD analysis project Ga0181584, IMG submission 132462) | Coastal salt marsh microbial communities from the Groves Creek Marsh, Skidaway Island, Georgia - 071406AT metaG (megahit assembly) | ecosystem: Environmental > Aquatic > Marine > Intertidal... | reverse complement strand
CTAGACCTCTTTCTGGCAATCCAGGATGAGGGAAATTACAATGATATGGGTGGGTCAAAATTCAATTAAAACCTGGGTCAATTTTCGATTACAGAACACATTGATGAGCCTAAAGGCAGTTCTAATTTATTGACTACTGTTTGATAATCTTCCAGTAGCCGGGTCGTACCTGGCTTGCCTGAACATAGAACTCTTTAATATCTCTCTTCCCGTTCTCCAAACAAAACTCAGAGGGTACTTTTAGCGTGCCACCATGGGAGAGTGGATAAGACTTTTGACCAGAAACTCCCTGTCTGAGCAAGATTCCTTCCAGGTAGAGCTGTGCACATACCTCTTGTTGTGGATGCATTCCTTTGGGACTATCCATAGTAAGGTGGAGCTGGTATTTCGAAATTCTTTTACTTTTATAAGGGTGAGGGATTTCATAGCTACCCTGATATTGAATTCCTTGCCCTTCTACTGCTTCATCAGCTAACTCATTGTTAGGCCTGGTCCAGAATAACTTTGCCTTATCAAGTCTTACTCTTGAGAACTGGTCTGCGCCGTAGCTGTTCGGGTCTAATTCAATGTTCACAATGAATCTGAGTGGATGGTTATCATCTAGACTGGTCTGAATTCGATCCATGAAGTCTTCATATTTACTTAGCTTGGAGAGTAATATCTGGCGGTAAAGGAAGAGAAAATCTTCGTCAGGGTCTTGAGCATCTCTTGAAACGAGATGAGTCAGGATAGTTACTCTGCCTGGATCAACTATGGTATTCGGATAGCGATGAGTCATTTGAGAGTGAACCGAGAAGTGATACAACCCTGCTCCAAGAGGAATTTCCTTAAAGAAAAGTGAATAATGACCACCAGGTAGTAGGGTTCTTTTCAATCTTTTCATGGGGAAGTTTTCTACCATTGCGATTGGAAGAGTGAACGGGTTGGATTGACTATGGGAGAACTCAAGATCTACTTCGTAGGGGTCTGACGGTAATCGCTCTGTGAGAAAAAGAGCTACCAAAAGCCCCTTTCCTTCTCTCGCGAGCCTTTCAAGTTTGGTTTGCAAGACATCGACCCTCAGGGTCTCGTTGCTTCGTGAAGCATAAAGATTGGTTGCTATCAATAGCTGGGTGATTAAAATCAGAACTACAATCTTGTTCATGTGATTGATTTCGGGACTTTAACTGATTCAATCAAGGATAAACAGTAGACCTTTTCTCGTTGTTACTGTCCCTAGAACAAAAAACCAGTAAAACTACGGAATTTGGAATGAACAATATGCACATGAAGAACTTAGGCTTAAGAATCAAAAAAGTACTGGACATGGTTGAAAAGCAAGATAGATTCAAGGCTTCAATTGAATAGTCAGAGACATCCTGTTCCTTTGCTAAACAGTCGAAAACCCTGAAACTTGGATGGAATCGATTCGATCCTTGATGACCTTTGAAACAAACAGATCTATTGGCGTTAAAGCTTGTTGTGTTGCATCACTCATTGGCTGTAAACCTGCTATGGATGGTGAGAATACAACATTGGTGCTGTAAAACTTGATAGAGCAAGATAGTATAATGAGAATACAAAGGACCTGGGATACGGTATGACAACAGACTAGAGAAAAGTAATGGAATCAGACCTACCAGATCAGATGCCTTCAGATGTCGTTTTCATGAAAAGTCGACAACATTCTTTGGTCTAAACAGTCGCAGATGGAAACGGCAGAGTGGTTAGGTTTTAGTTTTCTCATGTCAGACTGGAGTCGACATTTTGGTCTAGCTTGCCGGAACTATTTTGTTTAGCTAGTCCAAGCTTTGTTTTGTGGTCAGGCTGGTCAAAGTAGCTTGTTCGTCTTGCAGGCCGAAGTATCTTGATGGTGTTGCAGGCCGAAGCGTCTTGTTGGTCTTGCTAGCCAGAAATATCTTGTTGGTCTGGTATCACGAGATATCTTATTGGTCTAACTGGCGGAAATTACTGTGATTTGTCCAACTAGAAAAGCTTGGTCTGTTCGGCTAGAATATTGCCAATAAAATGATCGTATAGTCATCAAGTAAGGCTTGTATCAGAATCTCATTGTGTCTGGTTTGGCTTAGTGAAAGATCAACTATCCCGTATTATGGTCAGGATGAAGAAAATCATAGACTATTTGTTGAAAAAATCCATGGATCCGGTGAGACCGCATATTTTTGCGTACTTCCGGATAATACTCGGCATGATTCTGTTCGTTGAGTGTTTCCGATTCTTTCGCCACAACTGGGTCTATCAATATTTTGTTGAGCCGGTTTTCTACTTTTCCTATCCCGGGCTTGATTTCATTCGTCCCCTTTCCTGGAATGGCATGAATTATTTGTTCATTACCATGGGGATCCTTTCTTTTGTTCTTATTCTTGGTATTTTTTCCAGAGTAGTCTGCGCACTACTATTCTGTTTGTTTAGCTATCAGTTCCTTATAGATCAGAGTCAGTACCTGAATCACTTCTATCTCATACAGCTCATTCTGCTTTGTTGCGTTTTCTTGCCATTGGACAATTGCTGGAGTATTAAGCCATCAGGCAGATCCATGGCTTCCATTCTGGATTTGTATTTTCTCAGGTTTCTGGTGGCCGTACCTTATGTGGGCGGTGGGATTGCCAAGTTAAATTGGGACTGGTTAGCCGGGGAACCCATGAGAATGTGGTTATGGAATCGTAAGGACACACCACTGATTGGTAAATTTTATGAGAATCCTGACGTGGCCTACTTTTACTCATATGGTGGTCTTTTGTTTGATTTGTTTATCGTTCCTGCGCTTCTTTATCCTAAAACTCGTAAACTTGCTGTTGTTGCCGTTCTGATTTTCCACATCAACAATCACTTCATTTTTCACATAGGGATCTTTCCCTGGTTTATGATCCTGGCAACACCGGTGTTCTTCAACGCTCATCGATTTGGGCCAGAAACCACAGCTGAATTTAAAGCCCCACCAGCGGCTGGAATGAGTAAAATCTGGTTCCTGATCATCTTCGTGGTGATTCAACTGCTTCTGCCCTTTCGACATCTTTTGTACAAAGGGTCTGTGCACTGGACCGAAAAGGGCCATCGATTCAGTTGGCATATGAAACTTCGATCAAAAAACGGGCAGATTCATTTTCTTGTAAGGGATGGAGAGTCGGGTAAGGAAGAACAGGTAGACCCCAAAGTCTATCTAACCCGCAGGCAAAATCGCAAGATGTCTACGCGGCCTGGAATGATTCGGCAGTTTGCGCATTTTTTGGAGACGGTCTATGAGGCCAAGGGATGGAAGTCAGTTGAGGTTCGTACCTGGGCTCCATGCAGTCTAAATGGTAGGAAATACCAACTTCTTGTTGATCCAATGATCGATCTTACCCAGGATGAATTGCCCGAAGGCTGGATACTGCCACTCAACACACCATTAGATCAAAGACTCTATCCACATTGAGTTTTTTCTTTCGCGCCTCAGTGAGTCTGTCTCGAATACATTCTACGCCTAGCATCAAAGCAGTGTAAAATCACGGGTGGTTCGTTCAATGGATGAATGGCTATTTGGACTCAGTCTCTGGAATTTTTATAAGGGCTGATTGTCTGACTTATATCTGGTTTTTCCTTGCCCAGACTATTCCCAGCTTTCAGGTTCAGAAATGTCAGATCAAATTGATTTCAATTCAGAGATGTCCTACCGTCTATTGGTTTCCCCCTAGAAGTTAATCTTCAAGATCAGGTATATCAGATGGATTGAATTCACTTTCAGAGATGTCCTACCGGCGTGTGCATTCCTCTTAGAAAGTAATCTTCAAGGTCAGGTATATTAGATGACTAAATTGTACTTTCAGAGATGCCCTGCTAGCAGCTGTATAGCTCCTGGAATACACTTTGTCTAAACCTGGCTATCGGTCTTTTCTTGGCACTAGACTAACTCGTAGAAAGTTTCTTCTCCATCTCTAATGATCTGGTATTGTTCTTTTTGGAGTGAATCAGCGATGGATTTTTGCACAAAGATTTTGGTCTTGTTGCCCTGTTTTGTTTTGGCTTCCAGTTCTTCCGCCAATTCCACCGCTTCTCCAAAAGCCAGGAAGTGTTTTTTGTGCTCATCACCAATCACACCAAAACGCACCACGGAGACTGCTATTCCGATACCATTTTGAACTGTCAGTTCTCCTCTAAGTTCTCTGTCGCTATTCCATTGTGCAAAAAGTTTCATCAAGTCCCGAGAACAGTCGATAGCGCGACTTTCGAAGTCCTGATGCTCCTTTTCAATAAATATGACTTCCACAGCATCCCCAATAAACTTGTCGATGATACCGCCATATTTTTGTACAACCTCTTCCCACAGCTCGAAGTATTGATTGAGCATTGCTACTATTTGTCCCGGTGTATAGTTCTCACTGATTGTTGTAAACGAGCGAATATCACAAAATACAACGGCTGTCCAGAATTCAATTTCGGTTCCATAACTTCCATCTTCTTGCTTGAGAATATTAAGTAGCTGATGGGCAACAAAGGGCATGAGTTGGTCTCTTTGCATGAGCTCTTCGCGCATTTGAAGGTAGGTTTGAATCAATTCGGCTCTCTCGTCGGAGTACTCCCCCTTCAGACATTCTAGCCATTCTTCTTGCTCTTCTTTCTGGAATGAGCTCTGGAATTCATTGACGAAGTGCTGCATTCCTCGAAATAGGTCAAAGAACAGCAATAGGGCAAGGAGTATGTAGAGGACCACCAAGACCGCAAATGTGCTTTTCAGTGATTCAACACGCTGGTAGGCTATTTTTTGAGGGATCAGGTAGTTCAAACTATATTCACTCAAAGTCTGTAATACATCTTTAAGAAACTTTGAATCTGCATTGGTTAGATCAGGAGAAATTGTGATTACAATTGTTCCTGTACCTTCATGAAGCTCTCGCTTGTCAATCATTACAGAAGCAAACCAGGGGTCTTTTTCGATTACTAAATTGCTCATAAATAAGCCATAGTAATGACTACCCTTCTCTGTCAAGAAAAGCAGTTTCCTGGACCATGAAGATTTAAGGGAAAGGTGAATCCAGATATAGACTGTAAACAAAAAAACCGACCAACGCCTTCAGATCTGATCTGAATGACCTCAGTCGGCTTTTCATCTATTTCGTCAGAGATTTTCTGGCTATGCGACGGGAGGAATCCTCGTTTCGTACAAGATTACTTTTCGTAAACCGCCTCAAATATACTTTCTTTCGTGTCTTGAGTAGACTTACCGCTTAATCTTTCGACAGCTTTGACCAGATCAGCTCTACCCTGACCGAAAGAGTTGTCTTTCCCGGATTCGCCCAAATCCAGTGAAGTGGACATAAGTAAGGATTCAATCTGAGAAACACTCAGATTCGGCTTTGCTTCCAGCAAAATTGCAATCAAGCCTGCTACATGAGGTGTTGCCATGGAAGTTCCACTCATATACTGGTAACTTCCACCTGGTTTTGCGCTGTAGACTTGCACGCCAGGCGCACTGATGTCTGGCTTGATATAAGTCTTGAAAGACCACTTGATTGGTCCACGGGAACTAAAGTAAGCAATTTTGTCGTCGCTGTCAGTTGCCCCAACTGCGAAGGAGTGTGGGTATCCACCAGGAGTAGACATTGTACCCTCGTTGCTACCTGAATTACCGGCAGCGAATACTGGAACAATCCCAAGAGATCTCCAGGTCTTCACAACTTTCCAGGTACTTCTTTCAAGAAGGTAGGGAAGAGCAGGTCCACCCCAGGAGTTGCTTACCAAATCCGGCTGATCGTTAGTATCAGGATTTCCATCGGGATCTGCCATCCATTTCATCCCTTTGAGGATCTTGGATTTAGAGGTAGCACCACTATCACCAAAGATTCTTCCAATGTAGAGTTTTGCGTCTGGAGCAACACCTATTCTGGTTCCGGAGCTGTCGCCCCCCGCGATTGTCCCTGCACAGTGGGTACCATGACCATGAGCATCTTTTCCTGTCGCTGCGTTGCCTGCAAAGTCTTTCCAGGCGATAATTTTACCTTTCAAGTCAGGATGGTTTGGATCGATTCCAGTATCCAGGACACCAACTTTCACGCCTTTTCCCGTATATCCCCAGCGGTGATAGACATCATCTACACCCATCTTTTGCAATCCATAGGTCCACTTGGTATTCAGAGTTTCGCCCTTGTATTGCTCGACTGGCTCTTCAAACTGAATTTCATAATCAAGAGTTGCATGCTCGATTTCTGGATGCTTCAGGATTTCCTGGAGAGAAGAATGACTGGCTTCCAATACCACTGAGTTTGCGACCCAGTTGTGATCCAGTACTTTCACATCACTACGCTTGCTCATTTTCTGAGAGCGAAACTCTCGGATGGAGGCTTCATAGCTTGCCATCAAGGTTCTTTGAATCTCGGCTTTACTGGATTTTTTGGCCAATTTATTTCGATTCATCTTATCCTTAAAGGTGATGATCACGGTACTCTTACCTTCGCTATTGAGAGCTTCCTGCAGACCTTCTCCAATTTCAGCAGCTTGGGTTAGCTGTGCACCGGCACCTAAAATTATAGAAGAGAGCGCCAAAGATTTGAGTAGCTTAGATGAATTCATTGTTCCTCCGGAAGTGGTTGATAATTGCCCCTCTATTTTAAGGACTGTCGCAAAGCTGTCAAGGGTATCCTGTCTGAGAGCTCTGGATTCAAGTGAGCAGATAAGCTTCAACTCATTGGTAAACTAACAATTTGCTACCCAGTATGCGTATAGTGAAGCTCAGCTTTCCAGTCAGGAGAAAAAATGAGAACAAATATTGAAATTGATGATGAATTAATGCAGCAAGTCCGGGTTCTCTGTAGAGATAAATCGAAGGAAGCTATTATTGATGAAGCTTTACGGCTATTAGTCAGAATGAAGAGTCAACAAAAGTTGAAGGATCTTCAAGGAAAGCTCCAGTGGGAAGGAAATCTCAAGGAAATGAGACTTGTCTGAGTGCCCTGCTCGATTGCTGATTTGATTTGATTTGATTTGACTTGATTAATGAATTGATCTGACTTGCTTGGTGTTTTGATCTGTCTGGATAGATTCATTGGATGATGGTTTGATCTGACTCGATAGATTCAGTGAGTGGTGAAGTGTCCGATTTAGTAGAAGACAATCAAATGAGTTTGAACTTTTTTCTGAGACCATTGATTCCCATGGAATTTAAATTGGTGTTTTGAAATAGCCTGAATTTACCTCTGGATGCATTCTGCTTCATGCAGATCCAGACACTGATCACATCAAGAAGCATTCTTACGATCACATTAAGAATCACTTTAACTGAAAAATTTTCAGGGAACGAAAAAAGCCACCTCTTTGGCTTGCAGTTTCCTCGTTTCCTGTTCGCTTCTGAAGTGGCTTCGCTTCGTTGTTATAATCGTTCCAGATAAATATATATTACACTATTATCAAATTGTGTCAACGCCCTGAGTTAAAAAAATAAGATTTTGATTCTTTTGAACCGATGCTGATTGTTTTTTATCCTGGGAATCCCGCTTTCAGAAGGAGATTAGGATGGGTACCTAAAGTGTTTAAGGTCGTTCTAGGCGATTCTATGATTCAAATCTGTTTCGCCAAGGTCATGAGGTTGGACGAATCAAACCCTTTGTTTCCTAAAATTTAACACATGCAGCCGGTTCCGTGCCTGCCAATAGTGCCTTTGAGCCAATAGACAGTTTAGTTATTGTTGTATCAAGTGCTCCTTTAGCAGCTGCTTTAGTCTTTGTTATATCAGACCCTGCTTGATAGTCTCTGTTCTGCCAGGCCCAACTTGACAGTACAGGTACCTTCAAGCCCAGCTTGATCGACTATGCTCCTTCAGGCTTAACTTGAGCTGGTTGTACAGTCTCTGTCACTTCAGGTTTCGCTTGAGCAGGGATTTCACTGTCATCAAGTTTGACTATGGTAAGAAGCTTGTTGCTGGTCTGCTCAGTTGCCTCCATTAACAAGACCCTTTCCTTGATACCAAGAACTACTTTAATCGACAGGTCGGTTTTGTAGTCCTCGAGCTTTCCGATTTGAAAAGCTCCGATTCGATGGTTCTTTTCTACTGTCCCGTGATTACCACGATACAGCTGCAAAACGATCGGTTTACTTGCTCCGGCTTTGGTTTTGATATGGAAAGCCTCGGCAACGCTACCTTTGATCTTGATGGGCAAAATTTTTACGAACTTCCCTTCAGGACCAAGCATTCCTACCTGCTGAAGAATCTTACCCTTGCGATCAAACAATTCAGGATTGTCCTCAATGATCAGGGCATTCTCACTCATCCCGTGGCGACATCCTGATAGAAATACAGCAGACAAAATCAAAATTGAGACAAGAATTTTCATCTTACTCCTCCCATTACCTGAACACCCGTAAGGGTAGAATAAACCTTTAAAGCATAAGAGTCAGTCATTCCGGAAATGAAGTCAGTTAGTTGCAGGGTACGAAGATAGGGATCGGGGTCTGGAATACCTGGTTCCTTTAAGAATTGACTGGGCAATAGCTGCAGGATTTTATGACTGCGCTTGCTGGCCTTCTCCCCGTTGGCGGCGACATCCTCAAGTGCGCTTGAAAATCTCTCCAGTAATCCCCCCAGAACATCATATCCCGCCGATTCCACTTCAATCACTTCCTTGGCACCATAAACCTTTTGAATAGAAATCTTTTGAATTTCTTTCAAGTGAACTGAAAATTTCACATCATGAATCAACTCCCGGTCATACTCGCCCGAAAGCATGCTCTCTTCAACCTGAAGGAAACGAGCGCTGACAGCAGAGATAACCCAGGAGATGCATTTGCTAACCAGAAACTCGATCTTCTCCTTATCCTCACGAAATTTGGCTATTCTTGATATGGAATCATGCGCTTCTTCTTCGAGGATATGCAACAAGAGTTCCATGGCTTCCTCAAAGCTGATATGCCCAAGGCGAAATCCATCCCCGAAATCAACGAGGTGATAGCAGATGTCATCAGCGGCTTCCACAAGAAAGGCTAGCGGATGTCGAAAGTATTGCCCTGAAGTACGTTCCTTAAGACCTAACGTTTTTATCAGTGAACCAAAGGCTTTTTTATCGGCCTCAAAATAGCCAAACTTTTTGTTACTGATCCCATCACCTTCAGCCCTCTGACGATTTGAAGAGCAGGGATATTTCATCATTGAGCCGATGGTTGCGCAGGTGAGCTGCATTCCACCTTCGTTATTTGGGTGTTGCAGTCTTGTGAGGATTCGAAATCCCTGAGCATTCCCTTCAAATTTGAGGAAATCTCTCTGTTGCTGTGCATCGAGCTTTGTGAGTATGGACTTGGCCAGATCTGAACTTTCGAACCAGTATTGAATAGCTTCTTCACCACTATGCCCAAAAGGAGGATTTCCAATATCGTGGGCCAGGCAGGCTGAGGCTACAATGACTCCAAAGTCACTGACTTCTACATCCAGATCATATTTGGAAATCAATTCTTCAGCTACGGCTAGACCAAGACTTCTACCCACACAACTTACTTCGAGACTATGAGTCAGACGAGTACGGATATAATCCAGGTGAGCCAGTGGAAAGACCTGGGTTTTATCCTGCATGCGTCGAAATGCTGAAGAGAACACGATGCGATCATGATCTCGCTGAAATGAGCTACGACCTTTTGTATCGTAGGGTTCATCCCTTCCCAGTCTTTGTTGTGATAACAACTGCTTCCAGTTCAATGACTTTCCTCTTCCCAAGTAAGAATTCTAGCTAACACAATACACTTCCCGGAGCTAATTTCCAAGGGTTTCCCCAATGGGATAAGTTTCACCACGACTGGCGTGTAAAGGACTTGATACTGGAAGTGGATTTATACCGACAGACCTGTAAAATACGTGTTTAAGCAACTGTATGTTGTCGGACCCCAGATTGTGCAATGCTAGCGGGTTGTCAGGCACTCACAAAAAAAAAAGACAGCCCCCCTGAGTTAGGAGAGCTGTCCTGTATCTTAGAAATTCAATTCTATTCGAAAGTCGCTGCGTGCAGTTCTTCTGCCTGCTCCAACTGTCTTCGGGCACGGCTCAAAGACTGCTTGTAGATGCGAACATACTCAGCAATGATTGATTCACGAGAATTCATCACACTTTCGTAATGTCTCTTCGCATCCCGTACTCTTCTGCGAGCGCGAGAAGTTTCCTGATCAATGAAGTAATCCTTGTTTGCCACAAGATGACGAGCACGCTTCTTGGCATCCTCATAAGCTCTTTGTGCATTCAGATTTTGCTGCTCGGTAGAGTTTGGATCCTGGCGAACCATATCCAGTCTCTTGCGCGCACGCTTCACATCCTCCTGAGATCTTGCGATCGCTCGAGAATAATCTCGCTCAGCTCGTCTCAGCTCCTCGTGGAAGTACCGCTCAGCACGACGAATGTCACGCTCGGCTTCCTTGAGTCTATGCTGGTAATGCTCATGAGCTTCGGCAGTCTTTTCCTCGAGAAGTTCACGGGCATCTCTTTCATGATCTCGATAGTAACGTACAATGGATCTGGAAATTGTACTTTCCTTGCCAGAGCCATTCGCTCTCAGACTGATCGCCTTCTTGTAAGCCTCTTTAGCAATCTCAAACTGACTGGAGTAGTACATGAACGCTTTGTTCAAATACACATCCGAAAGTTGCTCATGGAAATTCGGGAAATCCATGTCCTGGCCGTCGTATTGAATCTCTTCAATTAGCTGAAGGGCTCTACGCTCTGCATTGCTATCCTCAAAAGGCTCAAGAATGCGAAACAACCAGTTGATTGCTTCTTTGAGCTGACCAGCCAATTGATACAGATCCACTACGACCAGATAGTTGTCATCACTGTGAGCCATTTTCAAAACCCAGGTGATTGCATTGGTGTAGTCCTGAAGACCTTTGTGACACATAGCAATTCTATACTTCACTTCGTCAGTCTTGTGCTGAACCTTGAAGTACATTTTCAGGGCTTTTTCGTACTCACCCTTTTTCTCAAAACCCATTCCTGCTTCGTAAACAGCGGCCTGGATTTCTCGCTCGATTCCCGAGACTCGAGTGACAGCCTGATCTATCAGTTCGGAGTTCTCGGCGATGACTTTGCGTAAAGCCTTCTTTTCCTTACCTTTAAACCACCCACTGATTCCACGGTATTGCCAAAGATCTACAATGGCTTTGTCTTTTTGAAGTTCAGCTTCAAGCATTTCCTGCTCAGCTCGCAAAAGACGATTTTCAAGATCTGCGATGCTGCCAAACTCACTGGCCTGGACAGTTGAACCTGCTGCTAATATAAGGGCGCTGCATGCTATTGCTTTGAAGAATCTCATTGTTGCCCTCCCTTCAGGGAAAGGTCACCAAGTTTCCCTTCACTCATGTAAATGGCATGGGATTTGTTCTGACCAGGTGCTGTAACCCAAAGCTTGAACTTGGCATTCTTGACCAAAAGCGTTTTGTCGCCAGCGATATCCTTGAACTTACCCATTGTCTCCATGTTCATGAGGTTGTTCTCGAGAGCAAATTGAAAAGGATTGTTCTCTACAACGGCTCGATACCATCCAAGCGTACCCTTCTCACTTCTTTTCTCTGGAGCGCTTACTTGAAACTCACCTTCGTTTCTGAACAACCAGCTACCGGATGTCAGCTCCACATGAAGATCAAAATGCTCGCCTTTGTAACCTTCAAAATGCTCAATCAGTGTATCTACGACGAATTCCTTACAGGAAAAATTGTAGTTGTAACGATCATCTCCATCATCCCAGTGGTATTGAGAAATCACATCACATTCGTGACGATCCAGGATTCCCTGAAAATGGTGGAGTCGGTCTTCATCGCCTTTTTCAAGTAGTGAGACAGAGCCCTCAGCAGCGGAGACTTCTACCGCAATGAACTCATCTGGTCTCAGGAAGGTGTCCAGCTGAACCTTTCGGGAAATCTGATCTCCACTCTCTTCGGAGCTGTTTGAGTTGCCGTCCAGAGCGTCATTCAATCGAAGAAATACTTCCTTCTTCTTGAGCATTCTGCTGACTACATCAGCCACATACTTCTGGGCTGAATTACCTTCAACCAGTTTTGATGTAAGTGAGTACGCTTGCTTGAGCTCTTCCTGGGTTTGAATTTCATTGATCATTCCCTGAACTTCGATACGATTCTGATCATTTTTCGGAAGAAACCGACTGACCAGGGTGGACTTGTCCAATCCCCCTCCACGGCTTAACTCTTTGAGGGTTCTCTCAACCTTGGAACTCAGTTTTCCAAGATTTTCCTCAAATGCCCCCTGATCGATGGCATGAGCGCTGCTGCAAAGGAGGGCAAAAATAGAGAATCCGATGATGGATTTCTTCATGCTGTAGCCTCCATAAGTTGTTACAACTATCTGTTGTTCATGAATAGAACTGTTTAAACACAAAGATTACTCTCACAAAAACAATGCACAAGAGTGTATCAATGGGCATTGCCAGCTTGCAAAATAAAAATCCCGTGGATTGATTCCACGCAGGAAGCCAGTTCATGTTGCGATTATGCTAAAATTTTTTCATGAAGATTCTAATTTCAGGCGCAAGCGGTCTGCTTGGACAACGTTTGCAAGATTATCTCAAGGAGCAAGAGCTTGAAGTATCCACGGTGTTAAGGAAAGAGAATTGTAGTTCCGGTGAAATATGCTACAACCCGCCTGTAACTGGTGTTTCTCCAGAGAAACTTGAAGGGTTTGATTGTTTGATTCATCTCAGTGGAGCGGGCATTGCGGATCGTCGCTGGAGTGAAAGTTACAAGAAAGTGCTTCGTGACAGCCGGGTCTTGAGCACTCGTTTGATGATTAATAGTTTAAATGAGGCAAACAACGGACCGAGGATTTTTCTTTGTGCAAGTGCGGTTGGTGTCTACGGTGATCGCCAGGATGAGGTTCTAACAGAAGATAGTTCACGAGGTGACGGATTCCTGGCAGATCTGGGATCAGAATGGGAACGGGAATTGGCCTCATTAAAACCTGAGATTCGAAAAGTTTCTTTAAGATTCGGTGTGATACTCGATCCAAAGGGTGGAGCACTCTCCAAAATGTTACCAATCTTTAAATCAGGATTGGCAGGTAAGCTTGGATCCGGCAATCAATGGATGTCCTGGGTGCATTATCTCGATGTTTGCCGGGCCATTCAATTCGCGATCAAATCTGAAAAGGTCAAGAATGCTCTCAATGTGGTCGCACCTCATCCTGAAAGAAACAAGGACTTTACCAAGACTTTGGGCAGGGTACTGAAGCGACCAACCTTCCTTCCTGCTCCAGCCGCGGCTTTAAAACTCGCCATGGGGGAGATGGGTGACGAGCTTTTACTGAGCTCCACACGCGTCTATCCTCAAAAATTAATGGAGTCAGGGTTTAATTTTCAGTTTCCTGAACTGAAAACAGCTTTGAAGGATCTTTTGAATAAGTAAAGAACTCGCTCAACAGTATTGTAAAGCAACTTCCTTCTCCCTCATTGGTTTCCACACTTACAGTACCCCTGTTTTGTGTCAGCAGGTGCCTCACAGCACTGAGACCTAACCCTCGACCTGAGACTTCATCAGTCTTTAATGCAGTACTCATTCCTTCAGCGAAGGTAAACTCTAAAAGTTCATTGGTGCCGGTGGAACTGGGGGCATCAAGTCCTTTTTCAAGAACGATTTCGCGAACTTTTTCCAGGTGAAAGCCTCTTCCATCATCACAGAAACAAATCCTGAGATCCTTCTCTTCCTGATAGATTTCAATTCTTATCTTTCCATGGGCACTTTTCCCTAGCTCCTGTCTTTCGCCAGGTTCTTCGATACCGTGATCGATAGCGTTTCGAAGGAGATGCTCCAGGACTTCAAGCAAAAATGAAAAGGACTCGGGATGAACAAGAATATCCGTACGCCCGATAAGCTCAATATTTTGCAGGAGTTTGTTCCTTCTCAAACAGAGCCCTTCTGCTTCCAGTTGCAGTGTGCCCAGAAGCCTTGCAATGCTCTTGAGTTGAAACTCCTGAAGCTGGCTTGCTAATTGCTTGTCCAGAGATCGGGCAGTCTCCAGTAGAGACTTGAACTTGTCAGCTGGTATGTTGATCGATAAAAGTTGTTCTTGAGATACCGGAATATAACGAGAGAGTTTTCGAACTACAACATGAAATTCATCATCAATCTGAGTGAGGCTCTTACGAATAGTGCCCTGATCAAATCCCATTTTTACGATCTCTTCCAGCTCATGAATCAAGCTACTGAGTTCAAGCATCTCAAAGCTTGCCGCATTACCTTTTAAACCATGAAGTTGAAAAAGAAAGTTGCTCGTATACTCCTGCAAATCCCCTGATGTTTTCGAAAGTTTGAGCAAGCTATGTGTCTTGAGCTTGGCGATTCCATGGCGAAGTCGCTGAAACTCCTGAGGATGCTCAAGAGTCTGCATGACCATACGAAGAAAACTCTGTTCCTGTTCAACCACTTTCTTCAACTCAATCTCTTCAGTCACATCAGTCAGAATAAGCAGAACCTGCCTTTCTTTTACATTCATGTTCTCTGATTCAAGAAATCTGTAGTCCATGGAGTAAATTTTTGAATGGAGCTCAACCCGGGACGGTGCCAGATCTACAATAAATTTGAGATGAAGTTTTGGTTCAAAGACGTGCTGAATCCAATCTTCAAATTCAGTCCTGGATTTATCATCATCCGGGTAAAGCAACTCACTGATATGACAGCCCTCTATCTGCGACTTTTCAAAAATACTCAGGCACATTCGTGAGTGTTCCCCATGAACCAGAAAGTTCGACCCAAAGGAAAGAAAACCCTGTCCCGTATTGTCGAGTAGATTTTGAATAGCTGAGGTCTTAACGGTCACCAGCTCAGAGAGATTCTGATTAAATTCTCGCAGTCTGATTTGAGCCTGCTCAATGTTCTGTGCCATTGCATTGAAGGAGTGAGCCAGTGAAGCCACTTCATCTTGCCCCTGAAACTCAATTCTTTGACTCAGCTCGCCTTTAGCCATTCTGTCTGATTGGTTTTTAACGATCTGTAGCGGCCGAATCACAAGATGATTGAGTAAAAAAGAGAGGATTAGAACAAGAAGAACCCACAAACTCACAGTGTAGATAGCCAAGACAAGGACAGTACGAATAATACGCTCATAGATTATCGATTGTGGTAGCTCGCAAACGAGAAGACTGCGCATACCTGGAAGAAGGACGATGACTTGCGAAACAAGATTGTTATCAGATTCTTCCATAAGCTTTTCTCGCATGGAAACAGCGGGAACTTGCCAGTCAGAGTCTAGCTTCCAGGCTTCAGTTCCTGAAGCAAGGGCAACTTTTGCTTCGGGCAATTCATATTGAAGCAATTCAAGTTTAAGCTCAGACAAGCGTTGCAGGATTGGATCAATACCAAGTAGTGCACTGAGTTGGTGACGACCCTGGCCTTCTACTTCAAAAACTCGAAAGAGATGAAATCGATTCAGATCCTTTCTGTATTCCAATCCTGATGATTCCAATTCAGCATTCACTTTAAGCAGGGATTTCCACGCAATCGTATCGAGATTCATGGTCCCCGTTTGTGTAACCAGTTTTGCTTTGGAATCAAGTACCACCAAACTGTCAAATTTGTGCTGCTGATCATTCAGCTTGATCGGTGACAAAGAATAAACGGTGAGTGTTTGCTCCACTTCCTGATAATTGTTTAGCATGTGGGCAAACTGAAGTTGGTCTTGAAGTTCTCGAAAACCCTCGAAGTGAGATTGAAAAGTTTTAAAGTCCTGAGAAATCAGGTTTTGATACTTCCTTAACACCAGTTCGAGAACCTTGGAGTTTGATCGAAAGCTCGAACGCACTTTTGTAGTTCCGAGATAAAAGATCAATCCAGCAAGAAAGATCACTCCACTCAAAATTACTGAAAACAGGACTTTGTTTCTGAGGCTCATCTAGAACTTGATTTGATAGGCCAGAGTTGCTTTTCTTCGCCCTGTTGCTGGAGCAATCCTGGGTGAACCCTGGGTCAAAGTATCAGCGTAGACCTGCTCATCAAACAGATTGTGAATCTTGAGACGGAAACTTCGATTTTTGCTGTGTTTATAGCGAATGACAAGATCATGGAAATGACTCGCTCCTTTGTAGGTGGGGGTAAAAATAGACTTGTTGGGGCGCTTGCCAAGAAATCGAAAATAATGGTTGGCGCTCCAGCGCTCATCGAATCTGTGCTTCCACAGAAACTGCCACATATGAGGAACAATGGACTCGATATAACCATCCCCTGGATGTCTTTCATACAGCATTCTGGAGTAGCTAAGACTATACTCGTCTTTGCTTCCAATCTGCTGACTTAACTCAATCTCCATTCCCCTTGATTCAGAGACTTCTAGATTGACATAGGAAGTCGTCGTTACATTGATGAAATTTGTCAGCTCATTATCAAACAATAACAGTCTCAAACTGCTGTTTTTTGAATCCTGAAATTCGTAATGGAGTTCAACTTCACTGGACTCGATTTCTTCTGGTCTGAGGTTAGGATTTCCCACAAAGTTAAGCATTGGTGCATTAAAAGAAAGCTCAAAAGGAGCAGGGTAGCGAAAAGCCTTACCGTAAATTAGTTTGAGGCGAGCTTTTGGTGAAAGAAGATGCGAGTAGCCAAGTTTCGGAACGAAGAGATCTCCCAAAGTTGTGTGATTGTTTTGCCGACCTGCCAACAGGAGTTCGTGACCACCCTTTAGCTTCCAGGTACCCTGGATATACAGCCCACCATAGCGAAGTGATCCGGGAGGAACAGAGGCTGAGACACCCGTAGCCAATGGAAAGCCAAGTGCCTGATTCAAAATAGCAGAAGCAGCGACAAGATTGCCGCCGTCAGTAAAGAACTGTTCGTAATCAAGATAGTCCTGTTCAAATCCAAAGAGAAATTCCACATCTTCTCTTGGCTTGTGAATAAGTTGAATGTCAAAGCCTTTGGTGCTGCCCCGTGAGTGTGGATTGAACAATCCCTTGTCAAAAGTATCCAGTTGATCGTCCATGTGAATGTATTTAAGAACCGTTTTCAAACTGGTTCGTGGACTCAAGTCATGATTCCACTCCAGTCCTAAAAAACGTTGCTCAAGGGTAGAGAATTCCCTGACTCTGCCTGCGTCAAAGTGGCTTACAGGAACGCCAAAGATTCCTCCCCAGAATGGTAAATTTCCGGCATCTTCGAAACTGGCATCATAGCTGACTCTTGAAAATCCGTAATTGAGTTTGATGTCATCGATAATGGAGTGCCCAAAGAAGGAAAAGATATCTTCATCCTGTCGAAAATCAGAGCCATCACTGGGTGCGATTCTTTCAAAGGAAGGCAGCGCATAGCCGTTGGGAATGTTTCGAAAGAAATCGTTGTTTGTTTGGTTGGAAAGTTCTTTTCCGTTGCTACCTCGACTGGAAATAGAGAAAAAATGGGATCCTCTGGAGTCTTTGATAAATTTGTTCAGACTGAGTCTTCGATGTCCATGAGATCCGAGATCTACTCGGGCTCCGTCCTGCTCGTATCCTGACCCGTCGAAAGTTTCAATGGAAATAACACCTGAGTAGGCACTGCTTCCATAAAAGACTGATCTTGGCCCCTTGATGACTTCGAGTCTCTTGACAGATTCCAGGGGAATGGAATCCAGCTTGAAGTTGGAGGATCCTGGCTCATAGATCTTCAACCCATTCACCACAAACAATACCTTGTTATTGTAGACCGAGTTTCTAATATTTCGAATCTGGATATACCTTCTTGAAAAAGATCCGTGATCAATAACAACCCCTGGAACCGTTTCCAAAGCATCATACAAATCATCAAAGTCTTCCAGGTCCTTCGCAGTAAAGACTCTGGCAATTGCAGGTACCGTGTCTTTGCTCTCGATGGTTTTTGTTGCTCCCGAGACAACCTTCTGATTCATCTTTCTGGAAATATCCAATAGGACTTCTTTTAGATCCTGGGCAGGTAATGTCAGGTAGGACAGACAATACAAAACAAGGGCTGGTTTCTTCATTACTCAACTAACTCCACTAGCCTCAATAGGGAAGAAGGAAAACTAAGTTTCCTGTCCTTCATGGTATTCAGGTTCATTTGTATTCGGGGATTTGTTTTGATGAGTTGCATTCCTGCCAGGCAACCTTTCCTGACTTGCGAGAAAGAATTACTCAGGCAAACTCCACTACTGTGTTCTTGCTCAAAATCCTGGTTCACAAAATAAAGTTGATCGGGATCTTCAGATATTAATGCCTGCCACTGCTCAACTGAAACAGAGCGAATCTGCAGTTTCTTAATGATCTTCTTAAATGCTTTCTCGCGAGCATTAGACAGTTCGCATGAACTCTTACAGATCAGAAAAAGCGTCTGATACTGCTTCTGTCCCTGCATTGTCTGGATAAGAATATTACTGATCTTGGCTTCGTCTTCGAGAGATAGCTCAATAGCTAGCGAAGTACCTGGCGCAAACACGAAAATCAGAATAGTTAGAAGCAGTTTCATAGAGTATCTCAGAGCTGATTGAGGATAGTTTCACTAACCTTACAAATCAAGTACCATCAATTGATCATATTCACTAACTTTTTGAGTTTTGATGCGTAGTTAAGCCTATGAGACAGACAATTTTCAGTTTTCTGATTCTTTCTTTGTTTTCTGTGAGTATATTTGCGGTCGCTGAAAAGCCCGGTTTTTCACGCTTGTCCATTGATCCAATGGAAAAACTGAGAGAAATGAATCGGGAACAAGAAGAAGTTGAAGATCCATGGGACAGTCTTGATGTTCCCTATGTACTCTACGAACTTTATTTTCCTGATATCAAAGTCCTTCTCCCGGTTCAGATCAAGAATGAGCTGGTCATTTATGATCAGGATATCGTCCTGGGTTCACAAGATGAGCTGGAAGTCATGCAAAGAAACCCCTTTGCAACAAAAATTGGAGAGAGTCAGCATCATGTTGCCGGATATGGTGTTGGTACTTTAAACAGTCAGGAATACCGTTGGCCCAATTCAACGATTCCCTATGAAATCAAAGAGGATCTTGCCAAAAAGCGAAACTTGATTCTTGCAGCGATTGAAGAGTGGGAAAGCAAGACCAACCTCCAGTTTGTGCCTCTGGATGTCGCAGAAAATGCTGATCTTCCCTCCAACCATGATTTTCGCAAGGGGAGAATCATTTTTACAAAACATGAAAGTCAGTGCAGTTCCTACGTTGGGATGCGTTCGATCAGTTCCGATGATTTTGGTAAGTATCAACCAGTCAATCTTGCTCAAGGTTGTTACGGCCCACAGATATTACATGAAATAGGGCATGCGATTGGACTATATCACGAGCAGAGCCGCCCGGATCGGGACAAATATATCGAGGTTCAGGAAGATCAATTGCGGGAAGGCAAGATTTCCCAATTCAGGGAACATTCCAATGCCACTGTATTGAGTGATTATGACCTCGAATCGATTATGCATTACTCCAACAGTACTTTTCTCAAGGACGGTGGAACCAGAACATTTGAGGTCATCGCAGACAATACCACCGTGGCGGCATCTCAAGTGGGAAGATTCAGCAGCATCTCTCGCAAGGATGTCGAAAGCGT
>Ga0181584_10001177_pt1 | contig 19636 bp, 18 predicted proteins | sample 071ome_30_FD_132462 | JGI IMG/M metagenome (GOLD analysis project Ga0181584, IMG submission 132462) | Coastal salt marsh microbial communities from the Groves Creek Marsh, Skidaway Island, Georgia - 071406AT metaG (megahit assembly) | ecosystem: Environmental > Aquatic > Marine > Intertidal... | reverse complement strand
GCACGAACGCACGAACGCACGAACGCACGAACGCACGAACGCACGAACGCACGAACGCACGCGAGTGACAAGCACACACCTTGGCATCGTCAGCCGTACTGCTGTCGAAAATCCCGTTCAGCCGGGCCGGGTTGAGCGACGCCAGTGTTGTCTCGAGCTCCTTCCGTTTGTCATCTGGCAAACGCTCGTAGCCCTCAAACACGTGGGCCTGTCCGTGCACGGCGTACAGCTCCTTCAGCGATTCCATCCTTCGACACGGGAGCGGATCGCCGATCGTGCCCGATTTCGATGACACCTTTTGTTTTGAGCTGGTGGCCTGGGCCGAGGTCGTGGACTTCGCCGTCCCCGACGACATTAATTGACGTCTTTCGTCTTTGTACTGCAAGCACGATGTCTTCGGGCTCAAAAACCAAGGCGTCAGCCCCCAGGGCGAAGGGACTGGCCTCAAAGACCGGGAAAACGCCTTCGAAAACACCCAGCACCGCGAAAATCGCAAAGCAAAAAGCGGGCACGCCGACCCCGGCGAAGGCAGCCGCTCGAACGCCGTCCAAAGGTGGTAAGTCGGCGTCTAAGAGGGCACCGGCGTCTGCATCGAAGGCAACGGGCAAGGGAGCGGCTTCGAAATCCAACCGGCCTGGCCCGAGCGGGAGTCCAGCGGGGCCCAAGAACGCCGGCGAGAAGATCCACGACGATACGCTCGTCGTGTGTGGCAAGGAGGTATGTGGGAGGAAGCTGGACATCTGGGACGAGGCGATGGGCGACTGGCGCGACGGTGAGGTGATCAAGTTCAAGCCGTCGTTGCGGGAGCACCTGATCAGGTTCCTCGACGGGCCGTCGGAGGGCGTCAGCGAGGAGGAGACGTGGTTCGATATGTCCAAGCAGAAGTTCCGCTGGCTATCGGCGGCGCCAGAGGACGCCGCGCCGAACCCATCGTACAGGAAGGCGCCCAAGCGCAAGGCGGCCGTGGGGTGCACGGTCAAGGTGTATTGGACCGGCATGGGCAAGTGGTACCTCGGCAAGGTGCTCGATTACGACAATGACACCAAGTTGCATACGGTCAAGTACAGGGATGGCGACGTGCAGACGCTGTCCCTGCGGCACGAGGCGGTCATATACGTTGACGGTGGCGGCAAGGCGACCAAGACGCCCAAGACGAAGAAGGCGGGCGACAAGGACGGTAAGAACGGTAAGAACGGCAAGGGAAACAAGAAGGCTAGCCAGAAAAAGGCATCGGCTGTCAAAAAGGAGGACGGCAAGAAGGAAAGCGACAGCGAGGACGGGGTCGGCAAGAAGCGAAGCAGGGACGCGGAGGACGAGGAGGCGGGCAAGAAGAAGGTCAGCCCCGCGGAGACCCAGGCGAAAAAGGAGCACTCGATGCATATGTCCGTGATCGGTTCCCGTCTCGGCGTGTATGACCCGGACCTCAAGGGCCTCAAGCGCGGCACGGTCGAGGCGTTCAGGCAGGAGGATGGGCAGTACCAGTTGCTCTTCGACAACGGCAAGATCGAGTGGCTCACGCTCGGCAATGCCGAGTTCAGGTACTTGTCTCCGAAGACGCGGTCAGGCGGGTGCGGCCCGCCGTTCGTGAACGCTATGGACAAGTTTGGCGCAGAGCAGATGAAGCTGCCTGGCGAGATCATCCACCCTTCGGGCATGGAGGGCACCAACAAGCCGGCCGAGACCATCTCCAGGAGGGCCCCTGTGAAGGACGCGTGCATCAACTGGAGGCTGTCCATCCGCGGCACCGACAAGAAATGGTACCTCGGCGAGGTCGTTGCCTACCACCAGGGCTCGGACAGACACGTGGTGCTGTACGACGACGGCGAACACGAGGTCATCCACTTGCCGAGCGAGCTCATCGCGTGGCACGTCTTCACGAAGGAGACCAAAAAGGTGGTCTACCCTGGCAAGCCCAAGTCGATGGAGTCGCCCTCGGGATCGGCGGCCGTAGGCTGGCGCGTTGCCGTCTTTTGGCCGGCCGAGAAGGACTTTTTCCGCGGCAAGGTGACCGGATACGACGAGTTCACGAAAGCGCTCGACGTCAGCTACGACGACGGAGATCGATCCATCGTCCGCCTGGCTGACGACAAGATTAAGTGGGTGCTGCCGCCGGGCACCGAGTACGACACGGCACCGTTCAAGCACAGGGTCGAGGTGATCATCCCGATATGCGAGGAAGACTCTGGTGTCGTGTCGGAGGACAAGAAGGCCGGCGGCAACAAGAAGGCCAGGCAGCAAAAGTCGGCGAGGAAGTTCAAGTCGGCCCGGGTTGGCTCGGCAAGCGCGTCCCCGTACGGTTCTCCATACGGCGAGGGCTTCAGGCACTCGATCAGAGAGCGGCAGGAGTTGATGGGTGAGCCGGTCGTGGTCCGCAACATCTCGTCCGCGCCCATGTTCCCCGTCGTGGGCGACGGCGACGGTTCGCTCGTCCAGAGCGCCATCTCCGTCCGCATCTACCTGTCCGACTCCAGCAGAGACTCTGCGGACGTGGCAAAAAATGAACAAGACAAAAATGACGGCACGGACAACAAGGAAGACAAGGAAGGCAAGGACGACAAGGACGACAAGGACAACAACTCGTACCATAGCATCGACGAGATGATGCGCCGCGTCAACAGGGCCGAGGAGTCGGTCTTGAAGGGACTTCCGACCTACCTGCCGGCCTCCGGTGAAGACCCTCGGAAGGCTCCGCAGCGTCTTGACAAGCTCTTGCTCAACCCGAAGATGGTGATCCACCGGAAGAGCAACCTCGGAGACAACGACAGCGAGGTTTCCGACAACCTGAACAACAACGTCCACCTCAACAACTCGTCGTCGTTCCTTTCCAGGTTCCAGAGGGCCAAGTCGCCCTTGGGCATGGAACTTAAGGCGCCCGCCGTGTCCAGCAGCGGGTCGTCGGACGATGAGGGTGGCGACGACGAGGAGCTTCTCATCTCCCCGCACCACCCGACGGCCGTCACAGGAATGGAGGAGGACAAGATGACCGACATCTTCACGCCGAACGACGCCCCGGGGCCCATCGAGTCTCCTTTCAGCGAGCCTGCCATCCAGGCCGCGGCTGGAGACGACCTGCACGCGATGATGGGCGTCGAGATGATGCAGAGCAGCAGCGGCCTGAACAAACTCGATGCTCCCGAAGGGTACTTTTAACCCATTTCTCTCCCGTCAAAGTCAAAGATCGGGTCGTTTCGTCGTCTCAAGAGCGGGCGAGCATCACGATAGACGCAGTCGTCCGTGGGGAGAGGGGTGGGGGAAGGCGAGGGGAGCGTTCTAGAAGAAGGAGGAGGCGACGAGAAGGAGCGACGCCATGGCTGCGCCCGACGGCCAGACCGGCGACAGCGCCTTTCACCTCATCCAGTACGAGTCCGAGCGGCAGCTCCCTGAGATCATGGCGCTCATCGACGCCGAGCTGAGCGAGCCGTACTCCATCTTCACCTACCGGTACTTCCTGTCGCAGTGGCCGTTTCTGTGCCACGTGGCCGTCGACGATGCCACTGGGGACTACTTTGGGTGCATTATCGGCAAGATGGAGCGACACCCATGCAAGGGAATCGAAGGAGAAGGACGTATGCGGGGCTATATAGGCATGCTGACTGTGACGAAGCAGTACCGGAAGAAGGGCGTGGGGAGCGGACTCGTGAAGAGCGTCATTCGGGAGATGATCCGCCGCGGATGTCAGGAGATTTGCCTCGAGGCCGAGGTGACCAACGCCGGGGCGCTGAAGTTGTATGAGCGGTTGGGGTTCATCAGAGACAAGCGGCTGCGGCGTTATTATCTGAACGGGTCTGACGCACACCGGTTGAAGCTCCTCGTCGATCGCCAGACCCACGTAGACAGTCCGACCGCCGACGCCAAGGCGCTGTTTTCGAATCTATATCTCTAACCCAATACGTGTCTGTTTAACAGATTCATTCATTCATTCGTCGTTGTTGCTTTGACTGAGCATCCACACTGCAAACCCGGCGGGCGGCGTGAACACCATGGCCAGCGCGAGGACAGGATCCGGGGTGAACGCCACGGAATTCAGCAGCGAGCCGTACTTTACGACGGCAGCACCAGCGAACGCACCCACCGCGAGGGTGGCCAGGAAGGCGCCCGTCGACGACGACGAGGAGGAGGACGACGAGGGAGGGTCGTCGGGGGGGTCGGGGAGTGACGATGCTCGCGTACGAATACCCGTTTTGAGCGGCCGATCGCGCGTTCTGAACGCAATGCGGTTCGGTATCCGTGTATAGAGAGATCTGACTGCTGTCTGAGGGGCGTATATATATACACTCATCTCTACGAATCTATTGGTGTGTGGCTTGTTCTCTCGGTCGAGACGATTAAGCCGCTGCCGCTGCCGCCATGGCACCCTTACCTACCTACCTGCCTACCTTCCTCCGGGGAGGCTAAAAGCCGCCATCCGCGAGCAGCGCCGACGCGGACTGCAGGAAGAACGCGAGGTCGGCACCCTCAGGAGCCTGCTCCTCAAACTGCTGGAGCTGCTCATCCGTCAGGGTGACGCCGACAAAGGCAGCGGCCGCCTTGAGCTCGTCGACCGTAACGACGCCGTCTCTGTTCACATCGATCCTCCCGAACAGGTTCTTGAGCTGCGTCTGGGACGGCCCGCCACTGACTTCGGCCACCGGCACATCCCCTTCGGCGTCCGGAATGGGCAGGAGCACACGATCAATCACAAGTCCCAGTCCATTGCTGGCCGGGACGGTGACGATGACGTTCGCGGTGTTGCCACTCCCGTCGGTAACGGAGTTTCCGTCGTCAGAGACGACGAGCGTCTGACCGGGGAGGGCCGTCGAGACCTCGCCGTCCAGCCCGCCGCTGCAAACGGCGCCGTCGACGACGACGTGGTACTGGAGGAGACGCTTGATCAGCTCCGGCTGACCGAGCATCGCATCGAAGGTGACATTCAGGCTGTTGAGGATCGTCTCAAAGGCGCTATCGATCGGCAGGAAGACGTTGATCGGGCCCTCGGCCCCCAGACCGTCCCCAAAGTCGACAGCCTTCACGAGAGCCTCGAGCGTCTGCAGCTGTCCGGTCGGGTTGTTGATGACAATATCCTGGAAGGACTGCGGTCCGTTCGCCGCGCAGGACGGCGCGCCGCGGACAGCAGCTGCGCGGGTGTGTGTGGGCGACAGGTGAGTGACAGTTTGGGACCGAAGGGGACGTCGAACAGGCGATTCCCGGAAAGCACTCCACGAGCGCGGTCATCGGTCATTCGTCATCATGGATCGCATATGTAGCAGCGCTGGATATCGACGGAGCGCGGTGGTAGAGTGGAGAAATAGCTCGAGAACGCAGCACGACGATCGGGGTTCCGAACGCGTTCGATCGTACGCACCTGCCAGCCCAGCGACGACGAGGGATGCGATGAGCGCAGTGGACGTGTTCATCATCATGATTGTTGTCAATTATATAAATACAAGGCTTGAATGGAACTGAGCATGAGCTGAGTCGAGCGTCGTCCGCGACACCATCGACCGTGGAAACAGAAATCGCTACGTGGCAGCCACCGCCTGCAGATACTGTGTCCGCGACGGATGCTCGTCGGCCTCGGGCCCGCGATTGATCGGCGTCCACACCGGCTCCCCAACAAACAAGCGCAACGCCTTGACGTAGTTGCCCTCGTCCAGCGTGAACCGGTGGTAGCTCCCCGCCGGCAGAATGATCAAATCACCGGCCTTGGTCCACATCCGCACCCACGTGTCCTCCTTCGATCTGATGTCAAAGTACCCGCTCCCGGCCAGCACATAGCGGATCTCCTCGTCGCTATGAATGTGCTCTTCGGTCGAGCGAAGCGCGTAGCGCGAGTGAGAGCAAGCGAGCGAACGAACGAATGAATGAACGAATGAACGAATGAATGAACGAATGAGTGAATGAGTGAATGAGCCGGCGAGCGAGGGCCCGCAAAGAGCGAGCGCCCGCCGGTCGAGTCAAACACCCACCCTCGTAGAAGCACTTGATCTTCTCCTCGTACCCCGGCAGCGTGGCCGGAGATACTTCGATCAAATCCGAGTACGAATACCCCCTACACTTCTTGATGGCCTCCAGACGCGGGTCCCCCGCCTCAAACTTGCCCTCGTCCAGTCTCCAGTACAGCACGCCCAGCGCAGCCAGCTCCCGTGCGGAACAGGGCTTGTTCGGCGTCTGACGGTGTGGCGTGCGCTGGTCTGCGTCCGAGCTGTCCATATACCAGGCCTCCATGGTGACCGTGTCGACGTCGTCGGGCTGAGAGAAAGATTGGCGTGAGATGGTGCAGCGCGAGCGTTGCGGACGGACGAATCGTGGGTGGAGTGCGCGTTTGCGCTTCAAACACACGTACCTTGGCCAGCCGGCGCTCTTCGGCAGTCGTATCGGCGGTCGTCATACGTATGGTACCGATATCTAGATGATGGCAGTGCGAGAAACGGAAACAAGTGATCAACGAACGCGGAGAGGTTGTTCAGCTTGAGAAGGGGGTCCGAGCGTACTGGCTGGAGACATAGACCACAGCTGCCCCCACCAACTGCCCTCATGGCAGCTTCTCTTCTCCGGCCAGCCATTCTCCAGCGAGCCATTAATTTTTCTCTCTCACACCGTGCTCAGTACCTAACTTCAAAAGACTCGACCTTGAAGTGGAGTAGTGTCAGAATACTGCGCAGCAGCAGCCATACCCGATTCGAATCGAATCAACAGAATCTACCACCTCGTTCGAACACACACACGTCGTCCGCAGTCCTCTCCCAGCATGCTCGTCTATCACCTCCTTCTTCTGATCTTCGTCGTCGGGCGCGCGGCCGCCTCCAACCCGTACGACTTCAAACCCCGACACAAGTTGCCCGGGCAGGCGCGGAAGGGCAGCAGGAAGATTAAGACGAGTGACATCCCGATGATGATTACCTTTACGCACGATGACAACACCGACTCGAGGTCGGCAAAGTACGTGCAGGACATCACGGAGAGGTTCACCAATCCGAACGGGTGCAAGATCCCGGCGGTCATGTTTACCACCCAACGGTTTTCCGACTGTGCCACGGTGCAAAAGCTCTACTATGAGAAGGGGTACGAGATTGGCGGGCACTCGGTGACGCACCGTAAGACGAATCAGCTCTCTTCTTCCGAGAAGAAGAAGGAGGTGACGCAGGTGCGAAACTGGCTCGTCAACGAGTGCAAGATCCCGGCGAGCGATGTCAACGGCTGGAGGAATCCGTACCTGTTGGGTGACGCCGAGATCCGCAAGTACCTCGCCGATGCCGGGTACCTGTACGACTCTTCGATGCCGGAGTTTTGGAACTCGAAGTCGTCTCCGTCGGGATCCAGGAAGATTTTGCCGTACAACATGAAGTACGGGATTGCGCAGATGCAGTCGTGCTCGTGGTTCGGGCCGAACTTGAACAGGTGCACCAAATCCGAGCGTCCGGACCTGGTTCAGATCCCCATGTACATGTACCAAAGGGGGCCGTCCAAGCCGGCCGTGAAGGGCTTGATGGATCCGCCCGGAGCGTACAAAGTGCTCAAGCGGGAGTTCGAGCGGAACTATCGCTCGTCCAACAGGCTCCCCGTGACGATCTATACGCACTCGACGTCGACGAATTATCTGAACCAGGCGAAGAACCGCAGCGAGATCAAGAAGTTTTTGAGCTGGGCGATGAAGAAGAAGAACGTTTGGGTGGTTACGTACAGGTACGTGACCCCAACCGACGTGCGGTCGCACGCCCTGACTCTCTCACTCGCGCTACGCGCTTCGCTCGTTCGCCAGGCAATACTTGGACTATATGAACAACCCGGTGCCGGCCAGCCAGATGGCAGCCTTCATGGCCAAGTACAAGTGCGGGCGGTGAGTGCGCGCCTCGTTGCCTCTACTATTCTACTACTCTACTACTGTAATGACGCGACTGTGTTCGTGTTGCTGTTACATAAATAAATCCCGGCACCTCCTTAGCCCTGGATGAGCGCGGCGGCGTTGGCGCTCTCGTATTTCCAGTTCGGAGCGATCTTCTTCGCCTTTTTATAGTAGCGTGCGAGGCGGTGGATCCTAGACTCGATCAGAATGAGGTGGAACTTGCCGTCCTTGTCCGCGCGGTTGGCCTCCAGGTGCTTGCGCATGGCGACGGCCTTCTTGATGAGGAAGTACAGGTCCTCCGGGAGATCGGGAGACTGCCCCATGCCCTTCAGGATCCTCAGGATCTTGTTGCCCGTCACCGAGCGAACCTGGGCAACTCCATGCTGGTCACGAAGGATGACACCGATCTGGGACGGCGTCATTCCCTTCTTGGCCATCTTGCTGATCATGTCCTTGACCTCGGCCGAGGTGATCTTCAGCCACGACGGCGCAGAGCGCTTGTACGGGAGAGCACTGCGGCTCAGTCCCTTTCCAGGTCCGTACATACGACCCATCTTTGCTGTTTTGTTGACTGCGACGTGACGCGGGCGAGGCGGGGCGTGTGAGCGGGGGGCTGTGGAAGGGAGGCCGAAGAAGGGATGAGTGGGGTAGGCCGTTTCGTCCGGCTCCTGGCGCTCGCTCCGGCGCCGCCGCCGGTATCACGAATAGAACATGTTCCGTGCGTGATACGAGGCATGCGACGCGGGTGGCGCGGACGGGACGCGGAGAATTTCTCATGCCCGTCGCTCGCCGGCGAGCGCATCGAACAGGCCAACCTGGCGGCTCGGCGCCCGTCTCGCGGAACCATACGGCGTCGAATGGCACCAAACGGCCATTCAGAGACACGAAAACGCCGGAGCGGGCGTGATCGTCTCGAGAAGTCCGTCCTTGAAATGGGGCGGAATTGCGTCGTCTCCGCCCTCCGTCTGTGCTCTCGGCCGTTGTATTCTCGTCCGGGTGGTCTGACGTACCTTCTTCGAACTGTAACTAAAAAGTGCGGAGGCGAGCCGACGGTGGGGAGACATCAGGAGGACCGCGAGTTCCCTCCCCTCCCAGAGCTGGAGCCCATGGGCTGGCCTGAAACGAAACTGCCAAAAAACGTCACGCCAACACTATGATCGAGTTAACCGAGCGTCAACTCGGCATATTCTCTGTGAGTACCCGTTACATCCCAAGCCCCCGTGCGCTCGCTCGCCTAGAGCCGTCCAACTCTGCCAGCGATGAATCTTCATATCCTCACTCACCACCGTCCCACACACGACCACCGAACAGAACGCCCTCTCGTTCACGATCATCATCCTGCTCGTGCTGTACCACATCGCCGTGGCGGATACCAATAGCAAGAAGCAGAGCGCGTAGTACCGACGGATGTTCACGGGCGGAAAGCTCTCGTTCAAGGGCGGCGTCGGCCCCGCCGTCAAGAAGAAGAGCAAGAAGAAGAGCAAGAAGAAGGCCGATGCTGAGAAGGCCGATGCTGAGAAGGTCGACGGAGGTGTCGTGGCCACAGACGCCGCTGAAGCGCCAGACGCCCCGGTGCTGCTCCAGCAACACGAAAAGCAGCAGCCAGTCGAAGCGGCAGACACCCGGACAGACGCGGAGAAGCGGCGCGAAGCCCACATGGCCAAGTACGAGAAGGAGCGGGCGAAGAAGGCGGCGAGCAAGAGTCACCGTGAGCGAATCGCCGAGATGAACAAATACCTCGAGGGTCTGAGCGAGCACCACGACATCCCGAAGACCAGCTATTCATACATGTAACCCTCCTTTCGTTCGGGAACACGTCGATTACACGTAGACTTATTTCTTCGGAGCGATCATGTCCTCGGGCCTCACCCACGCGTCGAACTCGCTGTCCGTCACGCCGAGCGCGATGGCCGCCTCGCGCAACGTCGTTCCCTCCTTGTGCGCCTTCTTGGCGATGCTGGCCGCCTTGCGTGTGATTGGATATGACCGCGTGCGTGAGAGCGTGGTGGAGAGCGAGAGCGTGGTGGAGAGCGAGAGCGTCGACGAATGCACGTACCTTGTCGTAGCCGGTGTGCGGGTTGAGGGCCGTGACGAGCATCAGACTCTCGTGCAGGAGCTTCTCGATCCTCGCCTCGTTGGCCTTGATACCGATCACACAATGCTCCGTGAACGAATCGCAGGCGTCGGCGAGCAGACGGACCGACTTGAGGAGGTTGGCGATGAGCATCGGCTTGAACACGTTGAGTTCAAAGTGACCGTTGGAGCCGCCGACGGCCATGGCGGTGCAGTTGCCCATGACTTGCGCGCACACCATCGTCAGAGCCTCGCACTGGGTCGGATTGACCTTGCCGGGCATGATACTGGAGCCAGGCTCGTTCTCAGGCAGGGACAGCTCACCGAGGCCGCACCTCGGCCCCGAGCCCAGGAACCGGATGTCGTTGCCGATCTTCATCAACGAGACGGCGACCGTGTTCAGACACCCCCCCATGTGGACCACGGCATCGTGGGCCGCTAGTGCCTCGAACTTGTTGGGCGCAGTCACGAACGACTTGCCGGTCATCTCAGAGACCTTTTCGGCGACGGCCTCGGCAAAGCCAACCTTGGAGTTCAGGCCCGTACCGACGGCCGTACCGCCCTGAGCCAGCATGGAGAGATGCGGCAGGGACGTCGAGACGCGCTCCACGCCGTACTCCATCTGCGTCGCGTAGCCGCTAAACTCCTGGCCGAGGGTGAGCGGCGTCGCATCCATGGTGTGCGTCCTCCCGATCTTGATGATGGACTGGAACTCGTCAGACTTAGCCTGTAGCGCTTGCTGCAGCTTCTTCATTGCAGGCAGCAGCCGGTCCTCGATCTCGACGACCGCGGCAATGTGCATCACCGTCGGGAAGGTGTCGTTGGAACTCGCGCCCTTGTTGACGTGGTCGTTCGGGTGGACGATACTCTTGTCTCCCAACTCCCCCCCGAGAATCTCGATCGCGCGATTCGCAATGACCTCGTTGGCGTTCATGTTGGACTGGGTCCCGGAGCCCGTCTGCCACACCACCAGCGGAAAGTGGTCCATCAGCTTTCCTTCTGCCACTTCGCCGGCAGCCTCCACGATCGCGTTTCCTACCTTACTATCGAGCACGCCGAGGTCCATATTCACCTGCGCAGCCGCCCCCTTGAGGATCCCAAAGGCGCGCACGACCGGGTCGGGCATGCGCTCGCTCGGTCCGCCGATCTTGAAGTTCATCGTCGACCGCTGGGTCTGGGCGCCCCAGTACTTGTCCGACGGGACCTCCAGCGGACCGAACGTGTCATACTCGGTGCGCGTCGTCGACATCAGGCGAGTAACCAGGGAGGCTGAGGAGGACAAGGGAGACGGAGTGAGCGACGCTGCCGCAGAACGCGTCGCGGTCGTCGGGTTCGCGTCGTGGGCGACGTCGACGTCGGCGTCGACACACGTACCTCCGTGACAAGCGGATCGGCGCGACGAGCGAACGAGAAGTGTCAGCATCCAGTTCAAGCTTGACTAAAAGTGTCGTTTCAATTGACTCGTTTCTCGCGTTTCTCGGCGCGACACACGTGCACTCAGCGGACAGCACACAGACAGAGACGCATACACGTACGCAGATGTCGTCACGCGTCGCATCGCGGTTGCTGGGCGGCGAGAGCCTGAGCCTGCTGGCCTCCATGCGCGGCCTGAGCCTCTCTCTCCTTCCGTCGTCCTCGTCCTCGTCCCTCGCGAGTGCGTCGAAGGCCGGCATCGACACGTCGTCGGTAAAGTACATCCCGTTCCTGGACGCGCTCTCCGTCCGCCACGCCCGCGCCTTCGCCCTGGACTCCCGGCGGGCCGCGTCGGGGGCCGCATCGGCGTCGGCGGCACCAGAGCCGTCCGCACAGGCACCATCCGCACCGCCATCACCGTGGACGCCAACGAGACTCCTCAACAAACGGAAAACGTTGCCCAAGCGGATGGGGCACCTGCTGAGCGTCCTCGAGAAGGAGAAGGAGGACGAGGCGCGCGCGGCCGGGTCGTTCCCGGACTTCAAGGCCGGGGACCATATCGAGCTCAAGCTGTCCATTCCGCAGAACAAAGGTCGCGAGACGGTGTTCAAGGGTATATGCATCGCGAAACGGAACCGGGGGTGGCGCACGTCGTTCACGCTGCGGAATTTCATCGGGAACAACGGCGGCATCGAGCGGTCGTTCCCGCTGTACAGCCCGCATATCAAGGAGTTCAAGGTGCTGCGGGAGGGCAAGCGGGTGCGTCGAAGCAAGCTGTATTACCTGCGCGACGTCCAACCCAAGGTCTATCGCATCTGAGAGAGAGAGAGAGAATTACTACTGAATCATCGTAATGCAAGTTCAGCAAATGGCAAGGCGGATGGGAGGGGGAAAAGAAAGAAGAAAGAAGAGAGAGAAAAGAGAGTAGCAGTAGGAAGGGGTTTAATTTGCGGGCGGTGCACGCTTGGTGTACCGTCCCCGCCGCATCGGCTGCCGCTTCTTGGCGCCAGCGGCAGGCCTCGGAGGCGGGATGCCGGCCGCCGACTGCATCGTCAGGATCTGTCCGATCAGATCGCCCCGAGAGCTTCCCACGTGGCGACCGATAAGCTCTCCTCCGCGGAAGAACAGGAACGTGGGCACCTGCGAGATGTTCTGCGCCTCCATGTACCCCCGCAGGTCGTCGTTCTTGTCGGCCATCACGCGTGCAAACTTGGCGAGGCCGGTGAAGTTCTTCGCCAGGGCCATCACGGCCGGGAAGATCTTCACGCACGGTCCGGCGTCGGACAGCGACACGTCCACCACCACGAGCTTCTTCTCGTCCGGCTCGTCCTCAACAAACTTCTTGACCTCCGCTTGCGAGTCCAGATCCTGGATGTACATGCTCGCCTTCTCGTTCCCTCCCGCCTGGTCTCCGAAGTAGAGCACTCCCTCTCCCAGGTCCTGGTTCAGGTTGTCTACCCCCTTGTGCTCCCACAGCAGCTTGCCCTCCTTCCAGAACTGCACCGTCGGCAGCACGTCCACGCCCAGGCGATCGCAGATCTCGTCCCCGTTGTCGTCCTCCGCTTGCACCGTCAGGAACTCGACGTCCGGACAATCGCGAGCCGTCCGCTGGAAAATGTGCTTGAGCTGTTTGCACGGCTCGAGCGCCGCCTTCCGGTCGTCCTTCCAGTGCAGCTCGGGCTCCTCGTCCCAGCCCGTCTGACACACTTCGGCTGACTCGATCTCGATCACTACCAGCCTCTGACCAGCCTTCTCGAAGCAGCCCTCCAGGTCGGCCACCGAGTCGACGTACTTGACCCGCTCCTCGACGCGCTCGCTCTCTTTCAGCCTCCTCGCCAAGGCCTGCTCCTGCGTCTCATCGCTGAACGTGGGAGCGTTGAAGTTGCGACCGCTGGGATTCTGGTCGTGCGTGCGTACGTCCAGGGCTCGGCGAGGCGCTTGGGGCCACGCACGACGAGCGCTGAGGGGAATTTTGGAAAGGGGAATCGTCATACAGTGCAACATCGCGAAACTGCTCCTCTCGAGGTCCACGGGCCAGATCCAGGCGAGAGGGGACTGCGTGTTAAACAGGCAATAAACAAAGTGACGAGTGACGAGTGACGAGTGACGAGTGACGAGTGACGGGATGTGCGTTGCGGCCAGATCTTGCGACCGCAGCCACGTGAGGGAAGTCGTCGGATTTTTTGATCGGTCACCGGTTCTCTCGCTCGCTCGCTCGCTCCTTCCTCGCATCCGCAAACCGCCGGTCCCAGGCGGCAAACTCGTCGCCGACGTCGTCTTTACCGCCACCGCCGCCGACGGCGTCCGACCGGAACACGGCATCCTCCTTCCGCACGACCACCGAGCGGGCGTATTTGACGCTCTCCAGAAGCTTGTCCTTGAGCGTGGGACCGGGCCGCAGCAGGCTCTCGGCGGCCCGCATCCGAGCCTCGTTGCGATCGACGATCGCCTCGTTCTTCCGTCGAATGCCTGCCCACCGCACGAGGGGGATGACGACGAACGAGAGGGCGTAGGCCTGGAGGAACGGCATCATCCCGACGACGCCCTGGAGGCCGTTGACGGTCAATATGTAGATGTTTCTGGGGTTTTGGAGGGACACGGACAGCGCGATGATCCCGACGAGGTTCGCGGCCGCGAGCAGGCCGACGAGAATCTTCTGAGGGGTCGTGGCGCGCGTCAGCTGCCACTCCCTCTCCAGGACGGCGTCGTACGGCACCGGCATGGGCCGCGGCGCCGCCGTCGACTGCAGGCTCTCAAACACGTAGACAATGTTGCCTGCGGCATCGACGCGAGGCTCGCCTCCAAACCTGGTCAGCGCGGGCAGCACGAACGACTCCTGGACGACGAGGCCGTCGGCGTCGGTCACGGCCCCAAACTCGCGCGTCGACGCGTCCAGGAACGGCGCGAGCTCCTCCGCGGTCGCAACGCCGCCGCGGCTCTGGATGTATCGTCCGAGGGCGTTCCACCGCGACTGCTCAAAGTCTTCCTCGTTGGGATCACCGTCCCCAAACACGCACGAGTAGACGCTCTCGAGGAACCCCATCGAGTCTGGATCGACGGCCCGTCGCCGGCGATAGTAGTACGGGTCGAAGTACCACCAAAAGTCGAACATGGAAAAGTAGAATCGCGGCCCAGAGTTGTAGCGCGAGTCTCGGGAGTCGCTCGACTTGGAGCTCAACACCGACAGCGACAGGGCGACCGTGGCGATCGACACGAGCAGCGCCGATCCGAACGCGACGCGTCCCAGGTAGGCCGCGGCGAGCGACGCCTTCTTGAGCAGCGGCTCCACCCGGATGCGGAACGACTTGGCCGCGATGACCTCCTTGAAGTTCCGCGGAAATTCGTACAGGATCTCGCCGGCGGGGCTGACCGACAGCGTGGCCTTTGCGTCGAGGGCGAGCGCCGAGAGGGCGTTGGACGCCTCGGCGATCGACACACCCGCCTCGGCCGACACATCGCCTGGATGGGACGGAGACGGAGATCGGTGATGAGTTATGTGTGATATGTGGTGCGTGATACGTGTCTTCGGGGAGCGCGAGTCGTCGGGGAACGGCCGTCGTCGATGGGCAACAAGAGCGGTGATCAGGATCACGCACCGACCGTCACGCGGTAGCTCCGCGAGGCGATGGAGGACGTCACGGCGTTCCTGACGGGAGCGGGTATGGACTCTGACGCCGTAGATGCTGGGTTGGACGACGACGACGACCGATCGGACAACGAAGCAGTAGGTTGTGTTCGAGAAGATGAAGGCCTTGGCTTTTGTGGTCTTGACGCAAATCGCGAATGGCGTGCTCCTCGGACGACGGCTCCGCGCGTCGTCCACGCGGAGGGCAGACAAACGCACGAGTGCATTGTCGACGATCGACCAGACGGAGGAGGCGCTACCAATGAAATGAAAACGAATGTTCTTTTAACCACCCATCTTCCAATCACACACTCACCCCACCCCTATACCACCCTCGTTAGTTAGTTGCTCAAGAACACCTTGCCGCCTCTTGCCGCCTTGGTCGCCTCGGCGATCGCCTCCGCCACCTCCCCCAGCGGGTACACGGTCCCACACAGCGGCGTCACCACCCCGCCGCGCATCATCTCCAGCAGCTCGGCACAGATGGCATCCTTCTCCTCCACGCTCTTCTTCGGAAAGTACTCCGCCAGCCACCAGCCCGAGATGGTCACCCCCCGAAACAAAATATCGGGAATGCCCGCAACAATCTCGAGCCCGCCCATCGCGCCATACAACAAGACAGTCCCGCCGTTCCTCACGCCCGCGACCACCCCCTTCGTCACCACCCCACCGACACACTCGATCGCCCCATACGCTCCCCTGCCCCCCGTGATCCTCCCCACCCCCTCGGCGATCCCCTCGGCCGTCTCCGCGACAATCACCTCGGCGTCAGCATCCAGCGCCTTGAGCTCCCCGACCAGAGCCTCCCTTCGAACGACATTGATCGTCTTGATCCCCTTCGCCTTGCACATCTGGATCACCTGGCGCCCCAGCACGCTCCCGGCGCCAGTCTGCAGCAGATACTCCCCGGCGGGAATCTCCAAGTCGGCAATCATCCCGTACGCCGTGACCGGATTCACGTAAAACTGGGCAAGGGCAGCGTCGTCCAGGGATGCCGACGGGGGGATAACAAACACGTCGTCTTCGTTTGCCACAACCTCCGTCTGCCACGTGCCCTGCCCCCCTTCCACGGACGAGAACGGCCTTCCCACCACTTTCGACCCGACGGGAACTTTGCTCGAGCAAGACTCGGTAACCACCCCCACGCCTTCGAGCCCCGGCACGGCGTTCGGGGCAGCGGCGTTGAAGCCCGGGTAGACGCCCATGATGCTGAAGATATCGGCTGGGTTGATCGGGCGGAGCTCGAGGCGCACGAGCAGCTGCCCGGCCTGCAATTCTGGGAGAGAACGATCCGGCTCGTCCGACACCTCCAGCCCTGCACCGGGGTTTTCTAGATTCGGTTGCTTCAAGATGACCTTCATTGGTATTTATTTACAGCGTATCTTTTGAGCCGACCCGGACGCTGGAGCCAGCCATCATGATGCAGATGCCAGCCTGGCGACCACACATTGTCGACCGATGACCCACCGCCGATCTCACTCTCATTTTTTCATTCTTTGATTTTCCAGACAACGATGATCGCTGCCTCTGTCTCTGTCTCCCGTGCCGCTGCGCGCACCCAGGTCGTCACGACCGCCATCTTCAAGAAGGCCCCGGCCAAGCCCGTACGTGATTTGATTCCTCGTGCCCGATACGGCCTGTATCGACCTTGCTCCCTCCGCTCGACCGCTTCGTTGGTGTTCCATTGTCTGAATACCCATGATCACGTGCATCGGGGGCCAATGTTCGGTCGCACGACCCGGGATGCGGGTTGTCAGTAGTTACTGGCATTGGACGGGTGGTTTCGTCTGCGACGGCGTGTGCTCGCATCTGTTGGCCGCGCTCCTTTGGGTAGTGCATCGAATTGCATATTTCAGTTCATGGGCTGACGCATTGTGGGTGGCGTCGTCGTCGTGGTCGTCTGAGGCCGAATGTTGGGGCAGCCTCTGTGCTTCAGCGATCCTACTACCACGACCCGCTCGCTCGCTCACCGCCCATGCTCACGTCGACGCATCAACGCAGGCTACTGGCAAGTCGAGCGGCAAGGTCCTGAAGACCGGAAAGGACATCAAGGCCACCCAGTTCTCCGTCGGTCTTGGAGGAGACAAGAGCAAGAAGTTCGCTCTGGGATTCACCAAGTCGAACGAGCTGTTCGTCGGACGCATGGCCATGCTGGGAATTGCCGCTTCCATCATCGGAGAGCTGCTCACCGGAAAGGGTGCCCTGGCCCAGCTCGGTCTGGAGACTGGCCTGCCGCTGTTCGAGATCGATGATGCCATCCTGGCCGTCATCGGGTTCAACCTGATCGCCGCCCTGGCCCCGGCCTCTGGAAAGTTCGTTCTGGACGAGGAGGAGGAGGAGGAGCGCCCGGACGGTGTCCTGCAGGACCCGACGATCTCCATCCTGGACTACAAGAGGTTCTTCGGTGTGTCCGGGTTCGGATTCACGAAGGAGAACGAGCTGTTTGTCGGCCGTACCGCCCAGCTCGGATTCGCCATCTCGCTGATCGGCGAGGCGCTCACCGGAAAGGGAATCCTGGCCCAGTTCGACTATGATACCTCCCTGCCGCTGTCCGAGACCGAGCCGCTGCTGGTCTTCTTCATCCTGTTCACGCTGTTCGCGGCCGTCAACGAGGGACGCGGAAAGTTCGTGGACGAGGAGTAAGCGTGTATACGCGCTGGGAAGAGGAGTCGGTCCGGGTCGGTCGGTTCGCGCCGGTCGGTTCGGACCGAATATGACGATGATAGAATGTATACGTATGTCCGGGGATTTTACGGGACCGGCATGAACCCGATTCAAGATAAGATTTTTTAAACTATTGGCAAGAACTGTCGTTGATTTTGTAAGCTTTTTTGCGATCGAGTTCGACGTCAGAAATCACAGCCCGTACCCGTCCATCTGGAGGCCGATGGCAAAGTCGTTGAGCACCGGGAGGACGCTTCCGACTGCCTCGTGGCAGACCCACGTGCCCGAGCCGGGGACTTCGACGACGCTGAGTCGGGCCTTGTCGAGGCGCGCTGCGAGCTCCATGGATTCGCCGTAATATATGCTGCTCGAGCCGATGAGCATGAGTACCCGTGGGCGGATGCGGCCGGCGTGTTCGAGGATGCTGTCTCGGGAGAGGACGTCGCGGTACGCGGCGTGGACCGATGGCGCCGGCGTGGCCTCGAGGTCGCGACGGAGCGCCTTGACGAGGCTGCTGTCGCCGCCGAGCCGCGTTCTTGTTGCGTGAGACAAGAGTCGGCGGACAAAGTGGTCCTGAGGAACAAGAGGGAAGGGCGAGCGCGAAGCGCGAGTGAGCGAATGCGTGAGCGGGCGTCGGGCGAGTTCAAACGCCCACCTTCACGGCCGCGCTCCATCCCGACCGCGCGAGCCGCCACGAAGCCTGGTGCGTGCGTGCGTGCGTGCGTGCGTGCGTGCGTGTGTGTGGTCCAGTGAGCGGTATCGGTATCGGCATCGGTATCGGCATCGGTATCGGTATGGGTCATGTCGACGCACGATTGACCCGCCCGTCCACTCGACCCATGAAGCCCGGCGGCTCGACGGACTGATCAGGACGAGACCTATGAGGCTGGGGAGCGAGCGATGCGCACATTAGCGCGAGTTAGCGTCGAGTATGGGCTTGCGAAGAGCGGAGGGCGACGGGCGAGCGCAATACGCACGGGATGCGCCTGTCGATTGCCATCTTCGCCAGCAAGAAAGCTCCCGACCCAACGCCGACTCCCAATACCTCCTTGAGGCGCCTTTCCCGCACCACCTGGAGATCGAGATCGAGAACGAGAACGAGAGAAGTACGTGAGCGTCGAGTCTTGGCGTGCGAAGAGCGCACGGCGGTCGAGTTCAATACCCACGGCTTCGACGGCCTCGGCGTTCAAGTCGTCAACGATGATGAGATAGTATTTCGTCTTCAAGATGTGGGTTGGGGGCATGGCGACGATGAGCGTGTGAAAACAGGTGGACCCTGACGAGCGTGCGGACGAGCGTGAGCGGTTCGTCGAGTATGGCGGCCAGTCGTTGGTTCGCCGTGCGTACCGCTGAGCCCCACCTCTGGGAGGCAGATCGCTGCCGTCTTGGACGGCACGCCGTCGACCTCATCGTCGTCGAGCCCGTATGTCTGGTACGAGAACGAGCCGGCGTGATGGTGCCGAAACATCCCTCCGTCCATTCCCCCTCCTTTCTTCCGATCGATTCGAGCGGTTTGATGGTGGTTTGTTGTAGGAGAGGTAACAGTCGAGACAACCAAGATGCTGGTGGGTTCTTTCCTTCGCGAGGGGAGTATTGAAGCGTGTCTTTGGGTCTGTGGTGCGATGGTTGTGTGTTATCGGACTTTGGTTGCGAGCTCGTCTCTCGTCTCTCGTCGTGGACAAGGGTCGCAGCGACGGCTGGTCTCGACGACGACTGGCTCTCACCCTCTACCCCCACCCCCCACGATCGCACGGCATCGAATCAAGTCTGGTGCGACAATTGCGAAAAGACGGGACGGGAACGTCGCTCCCTCCAAACGATATGGTGGTGTTGAATGAACACCAGGGTTTTTGTAGTCAACGCCGTAGACCCGGAGGCCACGACTATTGTCAGAGTCAGAAGGAAACGAGAGCAAATTACGCTCCGAATCCGTACAGGGTGCGTCCCTGCCTCTTGAGCGCGTACACCACGTCAAAGGCGGTGACGGTCTTGCGGCGGGCGTGCTCCGTGTAGGTCACGGCGTCACGGACGACGTTCTC
>Ga0181584_10001175_pt1 | contig 19656 bp, 19 predicted proteins | sample 071ome_30_FD_132462 | JGI IMG/M metagenome (GOLD analysis project Ga0181584, IMG submission 132462) | Coastal salt marsh microbial communities from the Groves Creek Marsh, Skidaway Island, Georgia - 071406AT metaG (megahit assembly) | ecosystem: Environmental > Aquatic > Marine > Intertidal... | reverse complement strand
TTCCAGGGTGCTCCCCAACTGTACTCTGTTGGAGTCTATGCAAAGAACCATGAAGTTGTGTTCATGGTAGATGCAAGCGGCAGGAGTCAATCAAACGAATCACTGCGGTTTTTTATTGATGAGGTCGCGCTCTTGCGAGCCTTCTTTGAATGGCTGGACGATTATGACCCCGATGTGATTATAGGCTGGAACGTTGTCAACTTTGACCTCAGGTATTTGCAGGAGACCTGTGATCGCCTCAATCTGTCCTTTGATCTTGGGCGCAACGGAGAAGCAGTTACATGGCGTCAGGCGAGAGACAATAGCGACCGTTATTTTGTCACGGTGCCGGGCAGGGTTATTCTCGACGGCATTGAGCTTATGCGGACGGCCACCTATAGTTTTGAAAACTTTTCACTGGATTATGTTGCAAGGGAGGTACTGGCCCGCGGCAAGCTGGTAGAAGACGTGGACCAGAGAGGTGAGGAAATTACCCACCTGTTCGAGACTGACAAGCCGGCGCTGGCTCGCTATAACCTTGAGGACTGCAAATTGGTCTGGGAGATCTTTAGCAAAGAGGAGCTTGTCGAGTTCGCGATTGAGCGCACGCTTCTGACCGGCCTGGAGATGAACCGTTACGGGGGATCGGTAGCTGCATTCGATTTTCTTTACCTACCCCGCTTGCATCGCGCAGGCTATGTAGCTCCGGCGCTGGGGCAGATCGAAAATCCTATTCTCAGTCCGGGCGGTTACGTGATGGATTCCGTACCCGGATTTTACCAGCACGTGATTGTGCTGGATTTCAAAAGCCTTTATCCAAGTATCATTCGCACGTTCCACGTCGATCCGCTCGCCCTTGTTGAGGGACAGGTAGAGGCAAATCCTATTGACGGCTTTGACGGTGGAGTATTTTCACGGTCGAATTTTCTACTGCCGAATTTGATTGAAAACCTCTGGCAGGCTCGGGATCGAGCAAAGGCCAGCGGCAACAAGGTGTTATCTCAGGCGATAAAAATAATCATGAATTCGTTCTACGGAGTGCTCGGCACAACCCATTGCCGCTTTTTTGATCCGCGTCTTGTTAGCTCGATTACTCGCCGTGGTCACCAGATCATCAAGGAAAGTAAGGGTTTTATCGAACAATGCGGTTATCAGGTCATTTATGGCGATACCGATTCCGTTTTTGTCCTCATTTCCGAAACGCCCGCAGATGCGGTAGACGCTATCGGCAAGAATCTGGCAAATCGTCTTAACAAGTGGTGGATTGAAAAATTGGCTCGGGAGATGCAGATAGACAGTTGTCTGGAGATAGAATTTGAAACGCATTTTCACAAGTTTCTTATGCCTACAATTCGCGGAACTGATACTGGCAGCAAAAAACGTTATGCAGGCTTGCTACGATCTGGTCCAAACCAACAGGATTACAGGCTGGTATTCAAGGGACTTGAGGCGGTGAGAAGCGACTGGTCGCCGTTAGCCAGACGGTTTCAGAGAGAGCTTTATGAACGTATTTTTCTGGATCAGCCATTCGAGGAATATATCCTTCAGACGGTGATTGATCTGGAGCAGGGAAAGTATGATAAAGAACTGCCGCTACGCAGGCGATTGCGTCGTAGACTCGATGACTACGAAAAGAATATTCCGCCTCATGTTCAAGCTGCTCGAAAGGAGGCCAGGATGAGGGCAGAGCGGGGATTGTCGGACATGCCTGAACAGGGTGGCTGGATCGAGTACGTCATGACTGTGAACGGTCCCGAGCCAAGGAAATTTCTGCGATCGCCGATAGACCATGAATTCTATATTGATCGGCAGATCACACCGATCGCCGATTCGATCCTTGTTTTTAAGGATACATCAATGAAAGAATTGCTCGATAAACAGATTGGATTATTCTAGTAAGGATTAAATCATGACGAAGTACCTGGTGTTGACCGCAATAGGTGACGATAAGCCCGGACTGGTGGAACAATTGGCGAATACTGTTTCCCGTAACTCCGGCAATTGGCTGGAAAGCAGCATGTCACAATTGGCTGGCAAATTTGCCGGCATTCTGCGCGTCAGTGTACCTGATGACCAGGTAGAGCGGCTTGTCACTGAACTGGAGTCTCTGGCTGATAGCCTGAAACTGGTAATTGAACGGGTCAGCGATGAGGTCCAGGGTGATATTAGCCAATCTTTGACCCTTAGTCTGGTAGGCAATGACCGACCGGGTATCATCAGGGAAATCTCGGCGGCACTCGCCAAGCACCGCGTCAACGTAGAAGAACTGCAAACCGAATGCACGATAGCGCCGATGTCGGGTGAGACTCTTTTCAATGCCGAGGCATGTCTGAAAATTCCGCTCGACCTGAATCTTGACGACTTGCAAAATGAACTCGAACAGATCGCAGATGACCTGATTGTCGATATTCAATTCAATCGAGACTAGCCTCGTTTTTAAGCAGCTCGATTACGGCCATTATTGTTGCATCTATGGCTACCGCAGGCTCATCACCTGCCATTCATTGTTCTGCGCGTAATCAAGCAGTTTGGTATCCGGATCCACGGCGACCGGAACCCCGACCGCTCGTAGCAAGGGCAAATCGTTGAATGAGTCACTGTAGAAAGTGCTCTCCTTAATATTAAACTTATCATTCTTTAATTCAATCCACTGCTGAAGGCGTGTCACCTTGCCTTCCTGAAAGCACGGCACTCCTGAAATAGCCCCTGTATAGTGGTCACCCTCTATCGTTAGCTCGGTAGCCAGCAGCTCGTGTACTCCAAGCTCGTCGGCTATAGGTCGGGTTATAAAGGAGTTAGTGGCTGACATGATCAGGCAGATATCACCACCTTTTTTGTGGCGTTCAATAAGCTCTGCGGCCCTGGGCAGCATCATGGGTCTGACATACTCCGTCATGTACCGCTGGTGTAACTCATTCAGCTCCAAAAAGGAGCAATGCAAAACTGGCCCCATAGTGAATCGGACATAATCGTCTATATCGAGTCTGCCTTCGGTATACTGATGGTAGAACTCATCATTTTTGGCCCTGTGGCTGGCGCTGTCCACCAGTCCATGAGAGATCAGGAATTCTCCCCAGGCGTGGTCGCTGTCTCCGCCCAGCAAGGTGTTGTCGAGGTCGAAAATGGCTAGCGGCATGATGACGGTGAATCCCTGTGTAAAAATCAGCATTATACTCATTTGCCAGGGTATAAAGCAGTTGCGAGCGGCAGCGGGAGTGCGGAGAACGAGCCCTGTGGGTTTGCTAACTTATTGAAAATAAAACGATAAAATAAGAGCTACTGAATTTGTGACATTGATCCGCCCGTCCCATCTGTGAAACAATATGAGTTTGTTTGAGTCTAAGGGTTGTAGTAGGTGATCGATGAAGAGGGCTTCCGCGCCAACGTCGGAATAGTCATTTGTAATAAACAGGGTAGTCTGCTGTGGGCGAAGAGAGTCGGCCAGAACGCCTGGCAGTTCCCCCAGGGTGGAATCAAACCCGGAGAATCACCGGAAGAAGCGCTGTATCGCGAGCTTGGCGAAGAGGTTGGATTACACAAGGAACAGGTGAGTGTTCTTCACCAGACTCGGGACTGGTTGCGTTATCGCTTGCCAAGAAATTTTATTAGGCAGAATTCACTGCCGGTTTGTATTGGTCAGAAGCAAAAATGGTTTCTGCTGGGCCTTGAGGCCGCTGAGTCGGAAATTGATCTCGGCAGGAGTGTGAAACCGGAATTCGATGCTTGGTGCTGGGTGGAATACTGGCGCCCGGTAGATGAAGTCATTGATTTCAAGCGTGAAGTATATCGGAAAGCACTACAGGAGCTTCGCAAGCCGATGCGCCTGTACATAAAAAAATAATAACAGAGCTTTGGTTTCCCAGAGTGCCGCAGTAGAAGGCCCCTCTTTCTGCGCAGTGAATTGGTCACCGGCTCCCAGTCATTGGAACAGGAGTATGCTGGAAAGATTGCGCAGCATTGTGCAGGCAGTGAACTCGGCCAGAGATCTCAGGTCAGCGCTGGATATTATTGTTACCCGTGTTAGCGAGGCGATGGATACGGAAGTCTGTTCGATTTACCTGCTGGATTCCGATATCAATGGTCACGTGCTAATGGCTTCGGAAGGTTTGAAGCAGGAAGCCGTTGGACATGTCAGTCTGGCTGTCGGAGAAGGTCTGGTTGGGCTGGTCGCCAAGCAGGCCGAGCCGGTAAATCTGGTTGAGGCCGATCAACACCCCAGTTTTCACTACCTGCCGGAAACTGGCGAAGAACCGTTCAAATCATTCCTTGGGGTACCCATTATTCACCACCGGTCGGTGCTCGGTGTGCTGGTGGTGCAAAATCGGGAGCGTCGTCGATTTGATGAAGGCGAAGAGGCATTTCTTATTACACTATCAGCGCAGCTGGCCGGGGTTATTGCTCACGCCGAGGCCACTGGAGCTATCGAGGGCACGAGTCCCTCCGGCCACAAGATCGCAGACACCGCGTTCTCAGGAATATCCGGATCCAGCGGCGTTGCTATCGGTCATGCGGTAGTCGTCTTTCCGCCCGCGGATTTACGACATGTGCCTAAGCGCCAGGCTGTCGATATCGACCATGAGATTGAGCTTTTCAATAATTCTCTGGCTGCCGTGCGTGCTGACATTGCCGCTCTCTATGAAAAAACTGCTGGCCATATGCCCGAAGGCGAGCGCGAGTTGTTTAATGTGTACCTCCATATGCTTGATGACGATGCGCTTGGCCGTGAAGTCGTAGAGCAGATCCGCATGGGTGCCTGGGCTCAGGGAGCGTTGGCGCATGTCGCCCAGGAACATGTTCGCAGTTTTGAAATGATGGATGACAGGTATCTCAGTGAACGCGCTGTGGATATCAAGGATTTATGTAGCCGCGTGCTCGCTTATCTTCAGGAACGCGAGCCGATTAAAACTGAATATCCTGAAAATACTATTCTGGTAAGCGACGAAGTGACGCCTGCGATGTTGGCGGAGGTCCCTAAAGAGAATCTTAAGGGTCTGGTTTCAGTAAAAGGATCGGGTAGCTCTCATGTTGCCATTCTTGCCCGAGCTATGGGATTGCCCACAGTGATGGGAGTTATCAATCTCCCCATCAATCAGCTCGATGGAAGAGAAATAATAGTCGACGGTTACAATGGTCAGGTAATCAGTAACCCCACTGATCAGCTTCGTCAGCGTTTTCAGGACACTATCAGGGAAGAAGACGTCCTTATTCAGGGATTGGCGGATACCAAGAACCTGCCGTGCGAGACTGCCGACAACCATCGGGTCAATCTATGGGTCAATACTGGCCTCATTTCCGATGTCATAAGGTCCCTTGACCAGGGAGCAGAGGGTATTGGGTTGTTTCGAACAGAGGTGCCTTTTTTGCTCAGCGAACGATTCCCCAGTGAACAGGAACAGGCTGCGATATATCGGGAACAGCTGCAGGCATTCTCGCCGAAATGGGTAACCATGCGGACTCTTGACGTTGGAGGGGACAAGGACCTTCCCTACTTTCCTATCGATGAAGAAAACCCTTTTCTCGGCTGGCGCGGAATTCGCGTAACGCTGGATCACCCCGAAATTTTTTCTGCGCAAATTAGGGCGATGCTGAAGGCGAGTATAGGGCTGAATAACCTACAGATAATGCTGCCGATGATTTCCAGCATTAGCGAGGTGGAGTCTGCCAATCAATTAATCAAGAAAGCTTATCGGGAATTATTGCAGGAAGGCCATGATGTGCAATATCCCCCTGTTGGCGTGATGATTGAATTGCCAGCCGCGGTTTACCAGGCTCGGGCTCTTGCCAGAATGGTCGACTTTGTCTCGGTGGGCAGCAACGATTTGACCCAATACATACTGGGTGTGGACCGCAATAATCCCCGCGTGGCAAATTTGTTCAGTTCCTTCCATCCGTCTGTACTCCTTGCACTTAAATTTGTCGTCGAAGAGGCCCATAAGGAAGGTAAACAGGTTAGCATTTGTGGGGAGATGGCTGGCGACCCCGGTGCTGCCATATTGCTGATGGCCATGGGGTTCGATGTACTATCGATGAACGCTTCAACCTTGTTAAAGGTCAAATCGGTGATTCGGAGCATGACTCTGAAAGCTGCCAGGGAACTCTTGGATCAGGTGCTGCAATTGGAAGATTCTCAAATGATTCGCAGTGCGGTAGATATGGCGCTTTACAATGCAGGTGTAGACAGGCTGCTGCGGTCCTCGCGAATCAGCTAGCCTCCCGTTCCACCGGAATCGGAACACGACCAAGCTCTCGCCGCCCCCAATCAGGCAGTCAGCAATTTAAAGCGAATTGCCTGTCGGGAGACAATAGCAGCATCGGAGCCGTAATTCTGTTCGCTGAATCTGACGGTCCCCTGAGCATTAACAACTATTGTCGTGGTGCTACGAGTACCATAGTCGCGCTCAGGGTTCACAATAAACCTGGGGGAGAGCTGACGCTCCAGCTCCCGCGGAATCCCGGTCTCTGGAAGGTCAGGATCGGGAGCCTGATCACGATCCAACATGATTGCGGTAAGAGAGTCGATGGAAACATCTTCTTGATCCAGCAGACCCCCTAGAGCAGATTTGCTCAGATTGACCTTGGGCCAGTTGGAATCCATTGAGGCATTGGACAGGCCATAAATGCCCGGACGGAGCTCTTGTATCTTTCCATTCTCGCTGTTCAAGTGATAAAGCCCCTGTTGGTCCCCTAGTAGTACATTGAAGCCAGCGTAATCATGCAGACAACCTTGTAACTGTTGCAAATAGTCAGTGGCCAGCTGCTGCCCTGCCAGGAAGTTTCGGGTGAGCAGTCCTCTTGATTTGTCGCCCCGCTCGACCCCGGGATTTCTGACATTGGTAACGAAGGCTATCCTGCCACCACGGGTCATTCCGAGCCAGGTTCCCCCTCGATTTAAATCCTTGCCTGCCAGTATGTCTGCGCGGCCGCGGTCAGTTGACCAGAAGTGGGCAGCCCGGGTTGGCCTGGAATAGAATTCATCGCGATTGGCGACAACGACAAGCGGTAGCGTTGGATGATGGCGAAAGGCGAAGACAATGAGACACATTAACGGTGATGGTAACCGGAATTGGCGGTCGGTCGCTAATCCTGTTTGTTAGCGCAGGTGGATACAGTCCGGTCACCTTTCATTCATCCTGCACCATCCATATCTTGACAGCGGATTGGCCATGGTAGAGCATCGTGGACAGATTCGAATTTCATGCCGCTGGCAGAAAATCCCTGCACTGACGCAAGATGCTTACTTACCCCAATATCGACCCGGTTGCGATCAGCATTGGCCCCCTGGATGTGCACTGGTATGGCATCATGTACATCGTCGCCTTTGGCGGAGCCTGGCAACTGGCCACCTACCGGGCCAGAAAGACTCCCGGCAGATGGACGCCCGAGCAGATTTCAGATCTGGTTTTCTATGGTGCGTTGGGTGCGGTTGCAGGCGGGCGCCTGGGCTCGGTTTTCTTTTATAACTTTGATCGCTTTCTAGAAAATCCGTTATGGCTATTCCAGGTTTGGGAAGGCGGGATGTCCTTCCATGGCGGCTTCCTCGGCGTACTGACGGCATTCTACTGGTATTCGCGAAAGCTACGGCGTCCCTGGTTCGAAGTTCTGGACTTTATTGCGCCTTTTGTACCCTTTGGCCTAGGGGCAGGACGTCTGGGCAATTTTATCGGCGGTGAACTATGGGGCCGGCCGACCGATGTTCCGTGGGGGATGGTATTTCCCTATCCGGACCAGCAGCCTCGTCATCCCTCGCAACTCTACGAGCTCGCTTTGGAGGGGGTGGTGTTATTCACGATAGTCTGGTGGTTTTCCTCCACCGATCGCCCGCGTTACGCAGTTTCAGGTGTTTTCAGTCTGGGGTACGGGGCTTTCCGTTTTTTTGTTGAATTCTTTAGAGAACCCGACGCAGATATCGGCTTTATTGCGTTTGACTGGCTGACCATGGGGCAATTATTGTGCATACCCATGATTGCCGCCGGCATCGTGTTACTATTCATGGCATACGGCTCCAAGCCCCGCCACAGCTAGAAGGGATCACCAGCGGCAATGCGCCTGTACCTTGACCTGCTAGAAGACATTCTGAATAACGGAGTTGAAAAATCCGATCGTACTGGCACCGGAACCATTTCGGTTTTTGGTCGTCAATTCAGACATGACCTTAATAACGGTTTTCCGCTACTAACCACCAAAAAGGTGCATTTTAAAAGCATAGCCAACGAGCTCATCTGGTTTTTGAATGGTGGTACCAATATAAATTGGCTGAATGAAAACGGCGTCACTATCTGGGATGAGTGGGCAATCGAAGATGGCGAGTTGGGGCCAATTTACGGCAAGCAGTGGACTGCCTGGCCGACCCGGGAAGGTGGCACCATCAACCAGATTGACTATGTGGTCAATTGCCTCAGGAATAATCCCAATAGCCGGCGAATCCTTTTTCACGGCTGGAACGTCGAGTATCTGCCTGACGAGAGCGTATCGCCCCAGGATAACGTAAAAGAGGGTAGGATGGCGCTACCTCCATGTCACCTGCTTTATCAGTTTAACGTGGCTAACGATCAACTATCCTCACAGTTGTATATACGCTCGTCAGACACATTTCTGGGATTACCCTACAACATTGCATCATTGGCTTTGCTCACTCATATGCTGGCTCAGCAATGTGATCTGGATCTGGGCGAAATCATCATTAGCACCGGAGATAGCCACCTTTACTTGAATCATATGGAACAGGTGCAAACGCAGCTGTCCCGTGTACCCCGCACATTGCCCGGGTTGCGGATCAAGCGTCGCCCGGAATCTATTTATGATTACCAGTATGAAGATTTCGAGATTCTTGAATATGACCCCCATCCCGGAATTTCAGCTCCTATATCCGTCTGACAATCGATGAAACTTTCTCTTATCTGTGCCATGGACGAGAACATGGTAATTGGCAAGAATAACAGCCTGCCCTGGCACCTCCCGGAAGACTTGCAGTACTTCAAGCGGACTACCATGGGGAGGTGCATCATCATGGGTCGCAAGACATTTGAGTCGATCGGAAGGCCGTTACCCGGGCGCACCAATATTATCGTTACTCGCCGTCGGGATTATGAGGTTGACAACGCAAGGGTGGTGGACTGTCTTACTGATGCGATCGAGCTGGCTGAAACCGTATCCTTTATTGATGCTTCGGACGAGGCCTTCGTCATCGGAGGCGCTGAACTTTACAAGCACGCGCTACCCTTTGTGGACCGCATGCATCTGACCATAGTGCATGCCGAGGTCGATGGTGATACGTTCTTCCCCGACTTCGATGTGGAAGAATGGGAAGAAGTCAGTAAAGAAAATTTTGCTGCCGATGAGGCAAATCCCTACGACTATAGTATCTGTGTATTCGAACGTCGCAGTTCGCTATTTGAGTTGTAGTAAGCTCTCCGGATCCGGTCGGAAAATCAAATAGCGTATATCGGTATCCAGACTACTAAACCAGTGTGGTGTGTTGCCGGGGATCACGATGATGTCCCCCGGAACAACCTGACGACTTGTGCCGCTACTTATTCCTGAGCCAGCAAAATTCGGTCTGCCGGTCAGTCGGCTATTGCCAGTGCTTTCCTCCTGATCGATAGTGCCCCCGGTAACCAGCGTGCCGGTGCCCGAGACGATGTAATAGATTTCCGTGACGGATGTCTGATGCCTAATTGGCCTGCCCGGTAGGTTCTGCGGGCGAAACACGCCGAAAATACCAATGTTGTATCCCCCTACGTCTACCACGCGTATGGCTTGATCGCTGATGCTGTCTGTGGGCAATGCGTCGATAAAGGCATCTATGTCTATCGCGGTCACGTCGGTGGCCTCGCGTATGTCCTGGGGAAAGGAGCTTAACGGCAACAGAAACGCCAGAGTCGGAAGAATAACAGCAGGGAAGCGAATCATTTTGAGTTCTCCTTGTCGTCGGATTTTATAGAGCGGGGGGATTCCAGTTTGAACTGTGTTGGCCTGTCTCATCACAGACCGCCGGCTCGTGAGGAACTCAAAGAGCTTTCACAAGAATTCTGGAGTTTCGCTGATAGTTGTACAGTCCCTTTTTGGAGTCCGGTAGCTCATCCACCTTAGATTCGTTGAAGCCGTTCTCCAGAAACCAGTGGGAGGCAGCGGTGGTAAGTATAAAAACCTGAGACAGCCCCAGCCTTTTGGCTTCCCGCTCCAAACTGGACAGCAGTCGCCGACCAAGTCCCTGCTTCTGATAGTCCGGGTGGACAGCGATGCAGGCAATCTCGCCGCTGGCGTTTTCTTTGGGGTAGAGTGCAGCGCAGGCGATTAGCATACCCTCCAAGGCGACTACCTTGAAATTGGCTACTTCGATTTCCAGCAACTCTCTTGAACGTTGCACCAGGGTGCCCGACTGCTCAAGCGGCTTGATGAGTTCCAGGATACCACCCACATCCGCTATGGTTGCCTGGCGCAGCTGTTCCATACTGTCATCGCTAATCAGGGTGCCAGTTCCTTCCCGGGTAAAGAGTTCCTGCAATAGAGCACCATCCTTCTGATGGCTGATCAGGTGGACCCGGTAGACGGCTCCCTCAATGGCATTGACTGCAGCAGCCAGAGCATCATTTATCAGTTTCTGGTGTTGATCGATCGATTCCGCATGCTCATTACAATACTGATGAGCACCTGAAGGGCTGAGAGAATTGATCAGGGCCCCGGCGTCATCCAGCACGCCCTGTCCGGGAACGAACATGATCAGCTTGTCAGCCTGCAGAGCCTTTGCGGTTTCCATTGCCACCTGTTCGGCTGAAAGATTGAATACCTCTCCGGTAAAAGAATAGCCAAGATTGGAAATCAACACGATGTTGCCCTGAGACAGCTGATTTTCTATCGCTTTTCGCTGAACCTTGCGGATGAGGCCGGTATGTTGGAAATCAATGCCGTCGTGAATGCCATAGGGTTTGGCAGTGATAAAATTACCCCGGCACAACTTGATGTCTGCACCGTGCATCGGTGAATTCACGAGTCCAAGGGAAAACTGAGCTTCTATATTGATACCCAGGCGCCCAACGGTTTCCTTGATCGATTCCAGACTTTCCGAATCAGTAATCCTCAAATTGTTGTGATAGTGAGACTCCACGCCGTTTTTTTGCAATGCAGCGGTGATTTGCGGCCTGGCTCCATGAACCAGCACCAGTTTAACTCCGAGACTGTTAAGCAGGCTGATGTCGTAAACGATGTTAGGGAAGTTTTGGTCAGCCAGCGCTTCACCGGTAATGAGAATAACAAAAACCTTGTTCCGGTGGGCGTTTATATAGGCGGAAGAATAGCGGAACCATTCGATGTATTGTTCAATTTCATTGCTCATACCAGCTGTTAACCTTTTAGTTTGTTTTTTATGTTCGGTAGTTTTTGGCTACAGAAAAAAATCCTTAAAAGCGTAGTCACATTGACACTTACAGACAGACGTTTTCAATGATCTTTCGGACGTAGGCAATGCCCGGATTTACCATATCAAGGGACATATATTCATCGGGTTGATGAGCTTGATCAATACTGCCGGGTCCAAAAATAATAGTATCCATGCCCAGTTTTTGCAGGTGCGGCGCTTCGGTGCCGAACGCGACACTGATACCCTGACGACCGGTCATAGATTCCACCATATTTAGAATTTCGCTATTGGTGTTTGCCATATACGCGGGTACTCCGGGGAATAGAGGTGTCAGTTCGAACGCTATGTTTAGCGGATCAACAATTTTAGCGACCCGCTTTACAAGCTCTTCCCGCACGGCATCAGGCTCCATCCCCGGCATAAGACGAATGTCTATCTCCAGTTCACAGTGGCCGCAGATTCGATTTGGGTTGTCTCCGCCATGTATACAGCCGAGGTTTAGAGTAGGGTACGCTATCTTGAAGAGATCGTTCGCATAGCGGTGCCGCAACTCCTTGCGCCAGGTAATCAGGTCCGTAATCACCGCGTGCATGGCATCCAGCGCATTGTTTCCCAGTGACGGGTCTGATGAATGTCCGCTTTGCCCGAGCAGACGAATCGACTCCATCATGATGCCCTTATGAGCCCTAACCGGCACGAGACCAGTTGGTTCGCCAATTATTGCGTACCTGGCTTTCGGGATACCTTGCTCCACCAGCGAGCGAGCACCGTACATCGAGGTTTCCTCGTCGGCTGTAGCCAGAACGATCAGTGGTTCCTTGAAATCAACAACGCCCAGCTGTCGAATCGCTTCCATAACAACTGGAAAGAAGCCCTTCATATCCGTGCAGCCTAGACCATACAGTCGGTTGTCCTTTTCAGTCACCTTAAACGGGTTCACCGACCACAATTCCTCATCCAATGGGACCGTGTCGGTATGACCGGAAAGAACTAGGCCTCCGCTTCCACTTCCTCGAGTGGCTACCAGGTTGTACTTGGGTCTCGCCTCGTCCAGAGTGCACTGTAATAGTTCGCAGCGAAAGCCGAGATCCTCCAGGCAGCCCGCGAGGTAGTCAATGACCGGTCGATTGCTCATGTCGAGATCCGGATTGGCGGAGCTGACGCTGGCGTGACCTATGAGCGCATTAAGATTGCTTAAAAAGTCGGGAATTTCGATTGCCATGTTTATAGAACGTACGGTATGAAATAATCAGTCGACCGGCGAATCGGTCAATGACCGATCCGTTTTTGCGGCCATAATAAAATCGTTTTGATGCAGACCGGATATACTGTGCGTCCACCAATGAACAGTCGCTATACCCCACTCCACGGTAATAAGAGGATGATGATCCTCTTGCTCCGCGATATCCGAAATCTTCGCGGCAAACTGAAATGCACTTCTGAAGGAGTCAAAGTTGAACTTTTTAATCAGCCGATAGACGCCATCGTAACTTTCGATCTTCCAGCCAGGGATATCTACAAGCAGCTGTCTGGCCTCATCAATGGACAGGGGTGAAGAATCCGATCGACAGGGCTCGCATTTTTGATTTTGCAGGGAATCCATTGGTAAACCTTGCATGAAAGATCAAAGAAACTGCTCAAGCAGACTGTTGGTGAATAGCGTGCCCTTCTCTGTGGGCACTACTCGCGAGGATATCAGGCGCAACAATCCTTCATCCTGCAGCGATTCTAACTTTTTTATGATGGCACTGAAAGATTGCCCGGTTCGTCGCTCGTAGAGTTCGGCGTCGAAACCGTCCGTCAATCTCAGGGAGTTCATCATGAATTCAACGTCCAGATCATCCTCCTCTACCATCTGCCACTCCGCCTGGTAGGCACCCTGACTGGAAAGGTAATGCGTTGGCTGCCTGACCTTGCGGCTGCGAAAGATCTGGTTATCTTCAGTCCGGGTTATTTTGCCGCTGGCCCCGGCGCCGATGCCCAGGTAGTCTCCGAAATGCCAGTAATTAAGGTTGTGCCGCGATTCGTGTCCAGGTATGGCATAGGCGGATATCTCATATCGAGACAGTCCAGCCTGGCCAAGCTGCGCCTGCCCGGAATTCATCATCGACAATGCCAGATCTTCATTCGGAAGAGTGGGCGGCCTGCGGTAGAACGCGGTATTGGGCTCGACGGTTAACTGGTACCACGACAGGTGTGCAGGCTCAAAGGAGATTGCTTCCCGCAGGTCCAGCAGTGCCTGCTCCAGCGACTGACCAGGAAGGGCATACATGATATCAAGATTTACATTGTCAAAACCTGCCTGCCGGGCAATGCCAATCGCAGTTCTGGCTTCGCCACCATTATGTATGCGGCCCAACGCCTTCAGGGCATGATCGTTAAAACTCTGAATACCTAGCGACAATCGGTTAATGCCTAGGCTGCGATAGTCAGCCAATCGATTGGCTTCTGCCGTGCCAGGGTTGGCTTCCAGGGTTATTTCAATATCAGTGACGAAATTTATGCTATCACTCAGCCCATTGAGTAGCCCGTCAAAGAAGTCAGGCGACATCAGGCTGGGAGTACCGCCGCCAATAAAGATGGACTGCAATTCGCGGCCCTGGGCGTGAACAAGATCGATACTGAAATCTTCTAGCAAAGCCTCGAGGTAGTCCTGTTCCGGTAGCTCGCCGTTGGCCTTGTGAGAGTTAAAGTCGCAGTAGGGACATTTCCTGACGCACCAGGGGATGTGGATGTAAAGACTCAGGGGCGGGAGTTCCAGCATTGCACTAATTGCCTGATGGCCTGACCTCTGTGACTGAGTCGGTTTTTTACCGAAGGATCCAATTCTGCCGATGCGCAGTTATGGGATGGCACATAAAAAAGCGGGTCATAACCAAAACCGTTACTGCCGCACTCCTCAAACAGTATTCGTCCTTCCCAGGTTCCCTGGCATATCAGGGGCATTGGATCCCGGGCATGTCTCATATAGACGATGACACACTGAAAGCGGGCTGTACGATGCTGCTCTGGCACGTGCTCGATAGCCTTCAGCAGTTTAGCATTATTTGCCTTGTCCGCGCAGGAAGTGCTGTCGCCCGCGTATCTTGCCGAATAAATGCCGGGTTCACCGTCAAGCGCATCCACTTCGATTCCGGAGTCATCTGCGATAGCGGGCTTGCCGGTAGAATTACAGGCGTGCCGCGCCTTGATTATCGCGTTTTCTACAAAACTGAGACCGGTTTCCTCGGCTTCCGTAACGCCAAATTCGGATTGGGGTACCAGAAGAACCTTGTTATCGGCAAGGGTTTGCTGGAGCTCTCGCAGTTTTCCGGCGTTGCCGCTGGCCAGGACTATTTCCTGCATAATGATCGCCTTCTGTGTTACCGTGGCTGCTCCGACGTGTGCAGGGTAATGTCGCCGTATCGGATGGCGCCGGCGCTCCCAGGTGCAACCACCAGTCAGTTTCGGGTCAGGTGGTAAATCGCTATTTCCCCCAAAAAATTCGGCCACGCTTTCATGTACCAGTTACCCTGATGCTCGTTGTCCACTACGGTGCGGGCCAGGACCTTGATGTTTTTCTCGCGGCACAGGGCGTCAAAATCTCTGACCGTGCAGAAATGGATATTAGGCGTGTCATACCACTGGTATGGCATGAATTTCGAAACCGGCATACGCCCTTTGCTAGTGAGATAAAGTCGTGACTTCCAGTTTCCGAAGTTGGGAAATGTCACAATGCCATGCTTGCCGATCCGAAGCATTTCATCGATCAGCAGGTCTGGTTTACTTGAAGCCTGGAGCGTCTGGGTCAGCAGAACCGTATCAAAGCTGTCGGACTGAAAGTTGCCCAGTCCTTCGTCTATATTCTGCTCAATTACGTTTACACCCTTCTGCAGGCATTGATGAATATTTTCTTCATCAATTTCCAGCCCGATATCGAAAATATTGCGTGTTTCTTTAAGGTACAGCAATAGGTTGCCATTGCCACAGCCCAAATCCAATACCCTGCTGTCCGGCTCGATCCAATGCTGAATGATTTCTAGATCAGGTCTCATGGGGTCAAGTCTCTGTGCACTCTCTGCAGGTAGTGACGGAGTGCTTCCACATAACGGGGAATCGGCAGTAGAAACGCATCGTGGCCCTGATCCGCGTCGATTTCGAGATAGCTAACTTCCCGGCGCGCCTGTAAAAGATTTTCCACCAGTTCCCGTGAACGCTCTGGTGGGAAACGCCAGTCGGTGCTGAACGACATCAGGAAAAACTTGCAATCACTGTTGGCGAAGGCTGAGCTCAGGTCACCGTTGTAATCCACGGAAGGGTCGAAATAATCCAGAGCCTTGGTCATCAACAGGTAAGTATTGGCATCAAAATTTTCAGAAAAACGTTCTCCCTGATAGTGCAGGTAACTCTCTACCTGGAAGTCTATATCCAAGCCAAAACTGAGTTTCCCGCTGCGCAGATCGCGACCGAAATTACTGCCGCCTGTGCCGAGTTGATCCACGTCTTTGCCAAATTTATTGCGCAGGGCGTTCTCCGATAAGTAAGTGATGTGTCCAACCATTCTTGCCAGCATCAGGCCACGCTTGGGAAGAGTGTCGAAATCCAGGTAGCGTCCGTCATGAAAGTTCGGATCGGAAGTGATGGATTGCCTGGCGACCTCATTAAAAGCGATATTCTGAGCCGAGAGTTTTGGTGCGGTTGCGATGGCAATGGCGTTTGCCAGCCGGTCTGGATAACTGATTGCCCAACGCAAGACCTGCATGCCTCCGAGACTACCGCCGATTACTGCCGCCCACTTCTGGATACCGAGACGGTCTGACAGTTTAACCTGGCTGTTGACCCAGTCGCGGACCGTTACGACCGGGAAATCAGGTCCATAGTACCTGCCGGTTTGGGGATTAATGGAACGAGGCCCAGTGCTGCCGCTACAACCACCCAGATTATTGAGGCACACGACATAAAACAGGTTGGTGTCAATGGGTTTGCCCGGTCCGATACATTCATCCCACCAGCCAGGCTTGTTGTCTTCCATACTGTGATAGCCGGCAGCGTGGTGGTCGCCGCTCAGTGCATGGCAGATCAGGATTGCGTTGCTTCCGCTTTCATTCAATTCACCATAGGTCTCCACCACCAGGTCGTAGATCGGCAAAACCTTGCCGCTACGAAGTGTCAGGGGTTCATCGAAATGGTAAACCTCGGGTTTTACCAGTCCGACGGAATTGTCAGGAATAACCTCGGGCATCGTTCAATTCAGGTTGTGATGGCACTTTTCCGGCTTGCACAGCTATTGTAAAGATTAACGCCTATTCAGGCTTTACGTTGAGTTTCGGTGCTTCGCTCCGACGTTCTAGACGCCGACGATTACTGATGCGATTGTCGGCGTGATCCGAAATGTCTGCACCAGAATTTCCCTCAACAACTGGATACCGATAAAAATGAATATCGGCGAAAAATCCAGTCCGCCCATAGAAGGCAACACGCTGCGTATGGGCCGCATGACTGGTTCTGTCAGTTGCCAGACAAGTTGCAGGGCTGGGTGCGGGGTCATGTTGCCGGAAAACATCATCACGAAAGACATGATTATTGAGGCGATGATAGCCCAATAGTAAATATTGATGACAAAAAAGATTACGCCGGCAAGGGCCCAGGTAATGATAGAACTGATGGCTGGCATCTGGTAGCCATAGAGGAATATTAACGCCATTATCAGTATAGCTTCGACCACCAGTGCCAGCACCAGGCTTGAAAAATCCACACCTCGATAGCCAGGCACGATCGTGCGGAAGATCCGTACCACGGGGTCCGTAATTTTTACTACCGCTTGAGAGAGCGGATTGTAGAAATCAGCTCGGGCAATCTGTAGCAGGAAGCGCAGCAGTACAGCCAGCAGGTAGAGTCCGCCCAGGGTGCTCACCAGGTTTCCAAAAATAGCCATACTTGATCCTTTTATTTCTCTGTTAACTACTCTTCGCCAAAATCCCGAGCCAGCTCTCTGGACCGATTCTGGGCAGCCATCAACGCCCTGTTGACCAGTTCCCTGAGGCCACCTTCTTCGAATTTAAGCAGTGCCTGTTCGGTAGTGCCGCCGGGAGAGGTCACCTGGCGCCTCAATTCAGCGGCGGTAGCGCTGCTGCTATCTGCAAGCTCCGCCGCCCCAAGCGCAGTCTGAAGGGTTAAGCGTCTGGCAGTCTCGGCATCCATGCCCAAGTCAATCGCTGCTTCCTGCATGGCTTCCATCAAGAGGAAGAAATAGGCAGGACCGCTTCCTGAAAGAGCAGTGACCGCATCGATATCATGTTCGTCGTCAACCCACAGCGCAATTCCTACCGCCGCCATGATAGCCTCGGCGAGCGCTCTCTGTTCTGCGGTGACGTTGTTATTGGCGTACAACGCGGTCGCTCCCCTGGCAACCAGGGCAGGCGTGTTTGGCATACACCTGACCAATGCCCGCCGAGTTCCCAGCCAGCTTTGCAAATGCTGGCAGGTGATGCCTGCCGCTATCGAGACTAACAGACAATTCCTGTTTCTCAGAAAGGGTTCAATCTGTTGGCAGGCGGCCTTCATGACCTGCGGTTTGACGGCGAGTACTATCACGTCTGCGACTTCCGCGATCTCCCCGGAACTGGCTATCTGGATACCGCAGTCTTCCTTGAGCTTCTGCAGCTTGTCCGCATCGATATCCGCTGCTAACAATTGCCGACTGCCAGCACCCTGCACCAATAATCCCCGTATCAGGGCGTTGGCCATATTTCCGGCGCCGATAAAGCCAATATTGCTGTTTTCCAGATTCATAACACCATCAGAAGTCATTAATAATTCTTACCAGGGAAGAAATACCTCGGGATTATTCTAACTTAAATACGTAATCCTTGAAGTGCCGTCTGACTAGTCTCGGGGGCCAAAAAGCGCAGAACCGATCCGGACCATCGTCGACCCCTCGGCGATAGCCGCTTCATAATCGCCGCTCATGCCCATGGACAGGGTATCGAAGCGGGGAAACAGGGCCTGTAGTTCATGGAAAAGTGTGGCCAGTTCATGGAAGGTTCGGCATTGATCCTGGAAATCCTCTTGTGGAGCTGGTATTGCCATCAATCCCCGAAGACAAATGTTTTCCATGTTATTGATTTGCCCGCAGAGTTTTTTTGCTTCAATCAGTCCAACGCCGGATTTGCTGAATTCACCCGAAAGGTTTACCTGCACGCAGACGTTTAACGGCTGTTCTGAAGGATTACGCTGTTCGCTTAGGCGGCGGGCAATTTTTACCCTATCGACACTGTGCACCCAGCTAAATAGACCAGCAATTGCTCGTGTTTTATTGGATTGAACAGGTCCGATAAAATGCCAGCAGATTTCGAGGCTGCTCAATTGTTGAATCTTGGGTTCCGCTTCCTGAACGTAATTCTCGCCAAAATTGCGGATTCCGGCCTCATAAGCCTCCCGAATAGCTGCTGTTGACTGTTTTTTGCTTACCCCGAGCAGTGTTACAGCTCCGCGGACTCGATCATATCGTTGCTCAAAAGCGTGGATTTGTTCAATAATTTTGGAAATATTATCTGGTATGCTACTCATCTACGGGGATCCACTGATGTTTCGAACTACCCCGCGACAGTCGCTGGTTGAGTCAATAGGCCAACTCGCGCAACAACCGACTCCGACATAACGGGTTATGGCTATGGATATTACCGAATTATTGGGTTTTAGTGTTAAACAGGGAGCTTCCGACTTGCACCTCACAGCGGGCATGCCTCCCCTCATTCGCGTGGACGGCGATATTCGCCGCATTAATGTGCCAGAGATGGATCACAAGGCTGTTTACAGCATGGTCTACGAGATCATGAACGATAAGCAGCGTAAGGATTATGAAGAGTTTATGGAAACGGACTTTTCATTTGAAATCCCCAACCTGGCTCGTTTCAGGGTCAACGCCTTTAATCAGAATCGTGGTGCTGCAGCTGTGTTCCGTACTATTCCCTCCAAGGTTCTGAATATGGAACAACTTGGCATGGGTCAAGTGTTCCGCGATGTGTCGAACAAGGCTCGTGGTATGGTGCTGGTAACCGGGCCTACCGGTTCAGGTAAAAGTACTACGCTGGCGGCGATGGTGGACTACATTAATTCAGAAAAATACGAGCATATACTCACCATTGAAGACCCGATCGAATTCGTCCATGTCAGTAAAAAATCATTGGTGAATCAGCGGGAAGTGCATCGCGATACACTCGGCTTCAATGAAGCCTTGCGTTCTGCGCTGCGTGAAGATCCGGATATCATTCTGGTCGGCGAATTAAGGGACCTGGAAACGATCCGCCTGGCGCTGACCGCCGCCGAAACGGGTCACCTTG
>Ga0181584_10001167_pt1 | contig 19717 bp, 19 predicted proteins | sample 071ome_30_FD_132462 | JGI IMG/M metagenome (GOLD analysis project Ga0181584, IMG submission 132462) | Coastal salt marsh microbial communities from the Groves Creek Marsh, Skidaway Island, Georgia - 071406AT metaG (megahit assembly) | ecosystem: Environmental > Aquatic > Marine > Intertidal... | reverse complement strand
GCAAACCTTGGATGGATTACAAAAGTAGAGACAAATTTTATTGGTTCTGAGTCAATTAAAAAGCAAATTGAAAATGGAATTAAGAAAAAATTAGTTGGATTTATTATTAAGGATAAAGGTGTTCCAAGAAAAGGTTATGAAATTTTTGATAAATCAGAAAACCAAATAGGTGAAGTAACTTCGGGAACATTCTCCCCAGTTCTTAAGAAGGGTATTGGTCTTGCATATATAAAGAATAATATTTCTTTAAACGAAATCTATCTAAAAATAAGAAACAATTTTATTCAATTAGAAGTTGTAAAAACTCCATTTATATAGGCATGGGAAGGGCATTTGAATTCAGAAAAGCTAGAAAAATGAAAAGATGGTCAAATATGGCCAAAACTTTCACAAGGATTGGAAGGGAAATTATAATAGCAGTAAAGGAGTCAGGTCCTGATCCATACTCAAATTCAAGATTAAGAGCTATTATCCAAAATGCTAAAGCAGTTAATATGCCGAAGGACAATATTGAAAGAGCAATTAGAAAAGCATCAGAAAAAAGTACAGATAATTTTAAAGAAATACTATTAGAAGGATATGCTCCACATGGAATTGCAATTCTAGTTGAAGCAGCAACTGACAATAATAACAGAACAGTAGCAAACATTAGGAGTTATTTTAACAAGTGTAACGGAAATCTTGCCACTTCTGGTTCAGTAGACTTTTTATTTAATCATTTATGTTTTTTTCAAATTAAAAATAAAGGAATTGATAGTGATGAGCTTGAACTAGATTTAATTGATTTTGGTGTATTAGAAATTAATAGTCAAGATGATGAAATAAGCATTACAGCAAATTTTGAAGATTTTGGATCATTACAAAAAGAATTAGAGAGGCGTGGATTAGATATTATTTCTAGTGAATTTGTAAGAGAAGCTATTAATATTAAAAGCATCAAGGAGGATCAAAAAATAATAGTTGGTAAATTAATAAATCTAATAGATGAAGATGAAGATGTTCAGAATGTATACCATGATATGGGCTAAAATCACTTTTTGTTTCTTTTTACTACATCCATTACTAAATCTTCAAGTTTTTTTATGTCATTTTCAAAATTTCCAGAAGGAAAAAATTTTTCATTAATATTTACTTCTTTTTTCATATAATCGAATGATACCATAACAATTGGAACTTTTGCACCCAGAGCAATATAATAAAATCCTGATTTCCATTTTTTTACAAATTTCCTAGTCCCCTCAGGAGCTATTGCAATTATTCTAATAACATTTGATTCAAATAACTTTACTACAGATTCAACAAAATTATTTTTTATACTCCTATCAACTGGAATTCCACCTATTGATTTAAAGAAAAAAGAAGTAAAAGGGTTAAATAATTCTTTCTTTCCAATAAACTTTATTCTTAAACCTAAATATGACCTAATTAATATTGCTATTACCAAATCAAATGATTTTGAATGAGGAACTACTGCAATAATATATTTTTTATCATCAGGTAGTGAACCATTAATTTTCCAACCTAAAATTTTTGTTAGAATTAATTTAGAAAAAAATTTAAGCATTTTTAGAAAGATATTTTTCTGCCTCTATGAAATCTTTTTCAGTATCTATTGATATTCCATGAAAGTCAATTTTAATCATTTTGATAGGAATCAAATTATCTATTGCTCTATTACCCTCAAGATTTTGAGAAATTTCATTTTTGGATCTATTTAGTCTTGAAAAGTTAATTAAAGTTTTTTTTCTGAATGCATAAACCCCTATATGTCTGTTAAAACTTTTTATATCTTTTTTTCCATGAGAAATTGGTGATCTTGAAAAGAAAATTGCATTATTATTTTTATCTACAGTCACTTTGACATTATTTGGATTATTAATTTCATCAAATGAATTAAAACTAGTCATTAATGAAGACATTTTTACACTATTATCCTCAAAAGATGAAATTAAATTATCTATGGCGTCAATATTTATGAATGGCTCATCACCTTGTAAATTAACTACAATATCATGATCAATTTCTTTAGCTGCTTCAGCAATTCTATCTGTACCTGATTGATGAATCTGTTTTGATTTAAATGTTAATCCATCTTTAGATTTAATTAGGTCAATTATCTCATCGTTTCCACTTACTACATAAACCTGATCAAATAGTTTACTATTCAAAGCAGATAAGTATGTCCTAACTATAACTGGAACTCCATCAAGTTTTTTTATTAATTTATTTGGAAACCTTTCAGACTCAAGCCTTGCAGGAATTAATGCAATAGTTTTCATTTAAAATATTTTTCTAATATAATTCATTTATATATTGTTTTACGAAAAAAAAAAAATTGTAGATTTGTTAAAATCAAAAATTACTAACATGAACAAAAAACGTGGTTTAGAATTATTTCTTTGGGCATTATCTATTTTTTTTGCAGCTCAAATATACAGCTCAATTAATGGCCCTATAAAATTTAATAAAGTTAAAAATGAGAGGTATTCAATAGTCATAGACAGGCTTAAGGATATAAAAACCGCTCAGATTGCTTTTAAAGACGTAAATGGTTTCTATTCAGGTAATTTTGATAGTCTTGTAAGTTTTATTGATAATGGTATATTTACATTAATAGAGAAGAGAGACTCCTCTTATCTTGAATATGATAGAACATATAGAATTGATATGCTTAAAGAAGTTACAGTTATTGACACTTTAGGCTTTGTTTCTGTTAAAGATTCATTATTTGGTAAAGATGAAAGATATAAGATAATGGCAAACGTTCCAATTGAAGGATCAGATGCTAAGTTTTCAATCCAGGCTGATATAATTGATAAAAACGGTTATCAAGTTCCTGTTTTTGAGGTAAAAGTCAAAAAAAATATTATCCTCTATGATCAAAATAAAGATTTACTTGAGCAAGAGAATAAAGTTATTTCAGTTGATGGTGTAAATGGAAGTGAAATAATTCTTGGATCAATGACTGAGGTTAGTACAAACGGAAACTGGCCATCTATTTTTGATGCAAAAAAAGATCAATAATATTCATAAATTAACTATTTATCAATATAAATCAGGTATTATATTTAGTTCACCTGATCAAACCTTTTCCATAGGTTTTAATAGTAAAAATCTTGAATCTGACTTTCTAAACTCTATTTCTAATTTTAATATTAATAAAATTGAGTTGATATTTTTTTCAAGTATACCCTCTATTGTTCCTTCAAAATTATTTGATGAAAAGCTAAGAAGTAAGTATCTAGAGACTAACACCTCAATTAAGGAGAATATTATGCATGAATTATCTATAGATAATAAAATTGCCATTGTTTATTCATATGATAAGCAATTCATCAACATATTAAATAAGAAAAATATTAAATATTCAATAAGTAATTACTTTACAGTTCTTTATAATTACCTTTTTGAAAAAGATAAAATTTCTGACGGAATATCTCTGTATATTAATTTGAATGAAGACTCTTTTGATTTATTAATATTCATTTCAAAAGAATTTATCTACTATAACTCTTTTGATATTAAAAGCAAAAATGAATTTTTATATTATCTATTATTTGTGATCAAAAATTATGAAATTTCAAATAAAAAAGATAAAGTTATATTTCTAGGTAGGTATGACAAATATTTAGAATACTATGAAATTGCTAATAAATATTCTATAATAGAATTTATTCATGATGATAGCAAAAAACAATACAATTCAAAATCACCTTTCTTTTCTTATTTAAATGAGGATAATATCAGGAAATAAAAAAAGCATAGTTATTAATGCTCCAAAAAATCTTCCTGTTAGACCAACCACAGATAAAGTAAAAGAGTCTCTATTTAATATTATACAAAATAAATTTGAATTAAATGATTGCAGAGTTCTTGATGTTTTTTCTGGAACTGGTAATGTTTCCTATGAATTTGGTTCTAGAGGATGCAACGATATATTATGTATTGATAATAATTTTAATTGTATTAGATTTATAAATAAAACTGCAAAAAAATTAGGAATTAAAATTAGGACAAAAAAAATTGATTATTTATCATTCTTAAAAAGAAATAATCAAAAATTTAATATAATTTTCGCTGACCCACCATATAGTTTTTTATTGAAGGATTACCTTGAGATTATTGATATAGTTAGAAAAAATGAGATATTAGAAGAAGAAGGTGAACTAATAATTGAGCATCGTTCAAATATTTCATTTATTGATAAGGTTAAAGAAGTGGATGAGAGAAATTACGGATCTAGCTCCTTATCATTTTTTAAAAAAGCAAGCCTGTAAGCCGGATTCTGTCGAGTCTTATCATTTATCTAGGTAAAATATTACTATTATACTCATACCGCCTACCCTTCTACTTAAAACGAGCAATTTTAAAGTGTAGATATACTTGGCGTTTCACCACACAGAGTTTACATGATTCCACTACAGCATTACCTGTACTTACTTTCTGTTGCACTATTCCTATCTATAAATAGATGACGGGAGTTACCCGCTGTGTTGCTCTATGGTGTCCGGACTTTCCTCTGAATAATCAGCGATAAGACGGCTTGCACTACAAATATAATATTTGTAAATAATTTTGATAAAAAAAGAATATGAATTAGTTATTAATTTTTTTCAATTTCTATATTTGTTATTAATGAAAAACTCATCAATATCATCTGCTTCAGAGTATAGACCGAAGGATTTTAATGAAATGATCGGACAAGATGCAATTGTAAAAACACTTTCAAATGCAATTAATTCTCAGAAAATACCTCAAGCTCTTTTGTTTTGTGGTCCTAGAGGTGTAGGTAAAACATCCTGTGCCAGAATTTTGGCAAAGAAGATTAATAATTTAGATGAAAATTTTGAATATAATATATTTGAACTTGACGCTGCATCAAATAATTCTGTTGAAGATATAAGGAATATTACCGAACAGATTAGAATACCTCCTCAATACGGAAAATTTAAAGTATATATTATTGATGAAGTTCATATGTTATCTAATGCTGCTTTTAATGCATTTCTAAAATCATTGGAAGAACCTCCCCCTCATGTTGTTTTTATACTAGCAACTACTGAGAAGAATAAAATTATTCCGACAATACTTTCTAGGTGCCAAATCTATGATTTTAAGAAAGTTAATAATAATTCTATTAAAGTGCTCTTATCAAAAATATGTAGAGAAAAAAAGATAAAGTTTGATGATAGTTCATTAGAGATAATAGCTGAAAAATCTGATGGTTCAATTAGAGACTCATTATCTATGTTTGACAGACTTGTGAGTTTTACTAATTCAAATTTAAGTATTGATGAGGTTACCTCTAATCTTAATATACTAGATTATGAGTCTTATTTTGAATTTACATCATTAATTTTTAAAAAGGATATACCTGGAATTTTATCTATGTACGATAAGATTTATAATCGTGGAATAGATGATGTTAATTTTCTTAATGGTATCTCTAAACATTTTAGAGAAATATTAATCAATAAATTAGTAAAATCAGATTTAAAGGATGAATTTAAAATCAAATATCAAAAACAAGGTGATAATTTTAGCGATGAAGATCTAATACTAATGATTGATATAGTAAACGACTGTCTTATTGATTACCAAAAGGTAAATGACAAAAGAATCCACACTGAAATTTGTTTATTAAAGTTGACATCACTCGATAATATTAAAAAAAAAAACTCTTTAATTAAAACTTCTGAATTTTCAAATGAAATCATTATAGAAAAGGAGGTAGATCAAGTTTTTCTTACAGATAAAGAAGAAAGTAAACTCTTCATTTCAAGTAATGACGAAGTCTCTTTATTATCGTTAGCTAGTTTAAATTTTAAAAAGGTTGAGAGTACTGAAGAAGAAGATCAGATTGAATTACCTAATGACGATTATACAGAGAGTGATGTTAGAATTGCTTGGAAAAAATTCTGTGATAATGAAAAGTTAAGTGGAAACAACAATATGTTTTCACTTCTTAATATGAATGATCCAATTATCGAAAATAATTCAATTATAATTTCAACAATTAATAAGATGAATCAAAAAGAAGTTAACGGTTATAAGAGCAAAATACAGGCTTTTATATCTAAAGAGCTTAACAATTACAGTATTGATGTTGATGTATCATTGAGTGAGGTTGAACAGAAAAAAATATATATTGATAGTAAGGATAAATTAAATGCCTTGGTAAAAGAGAATGATAATATTTCTTTTCTTATCAATGAATTTAAACTAAGAGTTTAGCTTACTTAATTTATTGAGTTATGAATCTCCCAGATCATACCATCCACTAGGCCTGCTTTGGGAACAAAAAGTTTATTGGTATTTGCCCATTCCATAGTAGAAATAAAAATTTTAAGTGCAGGAATTATTACGTCAGCTCTATCGGGGTTAAGATCGTATTTAATCATTCTTTCAGTTATATCTTTTTCCAATAAATTATTATACAAGTATTTAATAGATAGATAAGAGATAGGTTTATCCGGTTTGGTTCGAGTCATATCCTGAATTTTATTAATATTTCCACCCGTAGCTAGAACTTTAAGTTCTATGTCATCTTCAATATTTTTGGAAATCCATTTTTTTATTTCATCAAATATTGATTCGTCAACAAAGTTATTTATTAATCTTACTGTTCCAATATTAAAAGATTTAGACTTCTTATTATAACCTCTTCTAATAATTGAATACTCCGTACTCCCACCCCCTACATCTACATATAGATATGTTTTATCAAAATCTAACTTTTTAATTGGATTTCCTTTTGCAATCAATTTAGCCTCTTTAATTCCATTAATTAGTTTTATCTTCATCCCAGTTGAATCATAAATTTGATTAATTATATCACTAGAGTTTATAGAGTCTCTAAGTGCTGAAGTGGCATATATTTGGTATTTTTCAACTCCATGAACTTTCATAATAAATTTAAATGATTGTAGTGCATTAGATAGAGTATTTATCTTATCATCAGATATAATTCCAGTTTTAAAAGAATCTTCTCCTAATCTCAGAGGCAACCTAACATACTGATTTTTTTGAAAAAAAAATTCATTCTCATTCTTCAGGATATAACAAATCAACATCCTGACTGCATTTGAACCAATATCAATAGCTGCAATCTTTCTCAATTATTTAAAATTTTTTTGAAATATGTATAAGTATACCATTGAGACCTAATATTTGATTTAGAGTTTCTAAAAAAACTATTTTGTATATCATTATTTATCAATCTTGTTTTAACATTATCATTAGAACTAATTTCAAGAGTGTCAAGTATTTGTTTCTTTAAATTATCTTGATAGATGGGACAAGCTACCTCAACTCTTTTTTCAATATTTCTTGTCATTAAATCTGCTGATGATATATAAACTTTCTTATCTCCACCATTTTCAAATACATAAACTCTTGAATGTTCAAGATACCTGTCAACAACACTTTTAATTTCAATATTATCACTAAATCCTAATTTGTTAGGAATAAGACAACATATTCCTCTAATTAGCAACTTAATTTTAACACCATGTTGACTAGCCTCATATAATTTATCAATAAATTTATAACTCGTAAAACTATTTAGTTTAAAGACTATTTTTGATTGTATTCCTTTTTTTGCATTAGATATTTCATTATCTATTAGTTCAAATAATTTATTTGAAGTATGATGAGGAGAAACAATTAAGTGCTTGTAATCATGAATTTTATAGTTTACCTGAAGAAAATCAAATACTTTACTAACCTCTCTTAGTATATCTTGATTTGATGTGAATAAAGTAAAATCAGAGTATAATTTAGATGTAGTCTCGTTGAAATTACCAGTACTTACAAAGCCATACAATCTTTTTTTATTTTTTTCAAGTCTTTCGATCAAACAGATCTTGGAATGAACCTTTAAACCCTTTACACCAAAAATCAAATCTACACCTGCAGCTTTTAATTGTTGAGACACTTTAATATTATTTTCTTCATCAAACCTTGCCTGTAACTCAATTTGAACTAGAATTTTTTTTCCATTTTTAGCTGCATTTATTAATGAGCTAATGACATTAGATTGGCTAGATAACCTATAAAGAGTTATTTTAATTGATTTTACACTAGGGTCAATAGCTGATTGTCTTAATAAAGAAACTAAATACGAAAATGAATGATAAGGAGTATACATTAAATAGTCTTTATTAGAGATTTGATCAAGTAAATTAGATTCAATTTCAAAGTCTCTAATATTAAGTGGTTTCTTTTTTGGATATAAAAGGTCTGATCTATTTAATTCTGGAAAATTCATATAATCACTTCTATGATGATATTTACCTCCTGGAATTAAACTATCATATGATGAAATGTTTATTTTTTCTAATAAATAGTCAAGGGAAGATTTAGGAATACTCTTATCATATACAAGTCTAACTGGGTTTGATATTTTTCTTTTATTCACATAATCCTGAATTTTTTTAATATAGCTTTTGGATAGGTCTATATCGTCAATGTCTAATTCTGCGCCTCTTGTAATCTTTAGCATGTGAGCTTCAATTTTAGAATAATTAAAAAAACTAAATATTATATGAAGATGATATCTAATTATATCATCAATGAACATTATATATTGCTTATTACCATTCTTAGGAAGCACAACAAATCTACCTATATTTTTAGGTAACTCAATAAGAGCATATATAATAGACTTATCCTTTAATTTGAGTTTTACTATTAGGAAAGCCTTATTATCATTAAAAACATGTTTTTTATTATTTGATAAAATTATGGTTAATAATGATGGACTAATCTCTCTAATGAAATAATCTTTTAAAAATTCTTTTTGGTTTTCTAAAACTTCATTTTCATTTATAAAAAATATATTTTCGTCTTTTAATGCTTCTTCAATTGAGTTCAAAATATTTGAACTTTCATTTTGAAGCTTAATTACTTTTTTTGTTATGTCATTTAAAAGTTTTTTTGCAAGAATATTATCCTTATTTCCTTTTTTAGATGCTTTTTCATCTGCAATCCTTTTTACAGTTGCATATCTTACCTGAAAGAATTCATCAAGATTATTAGAAAAAATTCCAATAAACTTAAGTCTTTCTAATAAAGGTACGTCTTTGTTAGATGCTTCTTGTAGGACTCTAGCATTAAAATCTAACCAACTTAATTCTCTATTAATATATTTAAAACTCACTGTTTATGTTATTCAAGTAATAAATTGGTTTTAAATTAATTATTTCAGACCATGAATCTGAATCAAATTTTAAACAAAACCATCTTGCAGTTGGTAAATTTAAAATTTTATTTTCAGTAAAATAATTTAAAATTTCTGTATAAGCAGGATTATGTCCAACTAAAACTATATTTGAATACTTGTTATCTATTTGTTTTATAAAGTCAAATACATCCAGCATATTAAAAGTATAAAGCTCATCACATATACTAATTTTTTTTAAGTCTATTTTTATAGAACTAGCTAAAATTATACATGTGTGAATAGCTCTATTTGCTGGACTAGAAAAAAAAATTTCAACTGGACTAAAAGTATCAATTGATAAATTTGAAATTTTCTTAATCTTACTAATACCTAATTCATTCAAAGGCCTATTTATATCAGAAACATTAAGGTCCCATGACGATTTAGAGTGCCTTAAAAAAGTTATAGTTTTCATTCAAGGAGACAATAGTTTATAATCCCAATTATTTTCTATAAAATTACATAACACTCTATTATGAAGCCTATTCTTCCTACCTTGCCAAAACTCAATTTGATTTATAAATATTTCAATTCCACCCCAGTTATAAGGTCTTTTAAGTTTAGTGTTTTTATTTTGATCAATAAAAGAATTGTACATTTCTAAAAGAGATTCATAACTATCAATGTCTTCACTTTGATTAGATATTATAGCAGCAGCTTGACTTTCAAATGGTCTTGAATTGAAATAGTTTTCAGATTCATTGATAGAAGTCTTTTCAGCATGCCCCCTAATTATAACCTGTCTCTCAAGTGGAGCCCAATAAAAAGAGGCACAAATATTTTTATTTTTCTCCAGGGACTTACCCTTTTTACTATTATAATTTGTAAAAAAAACAATACTTCTATCTTTAATTTGCTTCAGTAAAACAACTCTTGAAGAAGGAAAATTATTTTCATCAATAGTTGAAATTGTCATAGCATTTGGCTCAATAATTTGATCAGACTTTTCAGCTTCTTTAAACCATTTTACAAAAAATTCAATAGGATTTTTTCCAATGTCGCTTATATTCAATTTATCTTTATTGTAAGATTTTCTGTAATTAAATAGTTCCATTATTCATTAATTGAGAAATTTAATTTAGAAGCCAGTAAATACATTATTGCCATTCTAATAGCAACACCATTTTCTACTTGTTCTAAAATAATAGAATTATTTGATTCTACAATATCAGAGGTAATTTCAACACCTCTATTTATAGGCCCAGGATGAAGTATTAAAATATCTTTTTTTATAGAGCTAATTTTTTTTACATCTAAACCAAAAAGCATAGAGTATTCTCTATTATTAGGAAAATATGACTTTATCATTCTTTCTCTTTGAACTCTGAGGACATTAACAGCATCACACCATCTTAATGCTTTATATATATCTGGCTCTACTGATGCATTTAATTTTTCAATATCTTTTGGGACGAGACTAAAAGGACAAGAGATCTTTATATTAGCTCCTAATAGATTTAACAAATACAGGTTTGAAAGAGCTACTCTTGAGTGAAGTATATCTCCAACAATTAAAATATTTTTTCCTTTTAGACTTCCAAATTTTTCAAATAATGAAAATGAATCTAGTAATGCTTGTGTAGGGTGCTCATGAGTCCCATCTCCAGCATTTATAATTCAGGATTCAGTATGTTTTGAAAGAAGTATAGATGATCCTGGATTAGGATGTCTTAAAACAATCATATCAACTTTCATAGCTAAAATATTATTAACCGTATCAATTAAAGACTCTCCTTTATTAACAGATGAAGAAGAGCTTGAAAAATTAATCACATCAGCTCCAAGCCTTTTTTGAGCTAACTCAAAAGAAATTTTAGTTCTCGTGCTATTTTCAAAAAAAAGATTTGCAATAGTAATATCCCGAAGTGTTGGAACTTTTTTAATCGGCCTGTTTATTACTTCCTTGAAATTAAGTGCTGTATCAAAAATAAGATCAACATCGGTCTTTTTTAAATATTTAACACCATGAAGATGGTCTACACTTAATTCTCTCATCTAACTTTCTATAAAAACTTTGTTATTAATAGGCTTATCATCCCATACTACTTTTACTTTATCCCCTTTAAAAGTATCAATCTTTGTTCCATAATAGTTTGCCTCTATTGGTATTTCTCTCTTAAACCTTCTATCAATAAGCACAAGGAGCTCAATTGACTTTGGCCTCCCATAAGAATCAATTGCAGACATAGCTGCCTTAATGCTTCTTCCAGTGAAAAGGACATCGTCTATAAAAACAATTCTCTTATTCTCTACAGTGAAATTAATTTTAGTCGAATTTGCTGAAAGAGTTTTCTCTGATCTTCTAAAATCATCTCTAAAAAAAGTAAAATCTAGTATACCACTTTTAATTTTTATATTAGGATGATGAGCTTTAAATACCTTTAAAATTTCATTAAATAAATAAATCCCTCTTGGTTGAAGACCTATTAGAACAGTATCTTGAAAATCTTTATGATTCTCAATTAACTCATATACCAATCTTGATAAAATAAGATTGATTTTTTTTGAATCTAAAAGGATTTTTTTTGGCATGATGATCTATTAGTACAAAAATATAAATTATACATTAAGTCTAGGTTAAAAAAAAATCCTCAAGAGTGAGGATTTTTTTTAATTATTCTTCTTCAGAATCAATTTCATCTAAAATATTGTCATCTGGTTCGTCTAAAGATGAATCTTTGTGAGTCAATAAATGTGAAACAACGACTCTTTTAAATTCTTTATTAAATTCAATAACTTTAAAATCTACCTTATCTCCTTTTAAAAGTTTAGATCCATCTAATTTGCCAAGATGTCTAGCTGGACAAAAAGCAGAAATATCTTCATTAAAATTTATTATGGCACCTTTATCAAGAACTTCAGACACCTCAGAATTATGAATTGAATCTACAGCAAAATCTTTTTCATAGACATCCCATGGGTTAGGTTTAGTCTGTTTATGCCCAAGACTAAGTTTTCTGCCCTCAACATCAAGATCAAGAATAACAACATCAATTTTGTCATTTAAAGCCAAAAATTCTGAAGGATGTTTAATCTTTTTAGTCCATGATAAGTCAGATATATAAATTAAACCATCTATACCTTCTTCAAGCTCGATAAATACTCCAAAGTTTGTGAAATTCCTAACAGATCCAGTATGTTTTGAACCTATTGGAAACTTTGTAGTAATATCAGTCCATGGATCTTGTGACAACTGTTTAATACCTAGGGACATTTTTCTAGATTCTCTGTCAAGAGTTAGAACTACAGCTTCGATTTCATCTCCAATGTTTACAAAATCTTGAGCACTTCTTAAATGAGTTGACCATGACATCTCAGATACATGGATTAAACCTTCTATACCTTCCTCAACTTCAATAAATGCACCATAATCTGCTATTACTACTACTTTACCTTTTATTTTAGAACCTTCTTTAACATCATCACCAAGTTTATCCCATGGATGATCAGTTAATTGTTTTAAACCTAATTGAATTTTAGATTTGTCATCATCAAAATCTAGAATCACAACTTTAATTGTTTGGTCAAGTTCTAAAATCTCAGATGGATGATTTATTCTACTCCAGGACAAATCTGTAATGTGAATCAAGCCATCTACACCACCTAAATCAATAAAAACTCCGTATGAAGTCATATTTTTAACTGTTCCTTCAAGAACTTGCCCTTTCTCAAGCTGACCAATAATTACTTTCTTTTGTTCCTCTATATCAGCTTCAATTAATGCCTTATGAGATACAACTACATTTTTGAACTCGTGATTAATTTTAACCACTTTAAAGTCCATGTTCTTGTTAGTATATTGATCATAATCTCTTATTGGTTTGACATCAATTTGAGATCCAGGAAGAAAGGCTTCAATACCAAAAACATCAACAATCATTCCACCTTTAGTTCTACACTTTACAAAGCCCTGAACGACTTCACCAGTATTATGAGCTGCATTTACTCTATCCCAAGCTTTAATAACTCTTGCTTTTCTGTGGGAGAGAACCAATTGTCCAGATTTATCTTCTCTAATATCTACAATTACTTCAACTTTATCACCAAGCTTTAGATCAGGGTTATATCTAAACTCATTTTTTGAAATTACACCTTCTGACTTAGCATTAATATCAATAATAATATCTTTATCTGTCATATGGATCACTTCACCTAATATAATATTATCATCTGCAGTATCGACAAAATTTTTCTCAACTAGCTTTTCAAATTCTTTAATTTGTTTCTCATCTAATTCGTCAATACCTTCTTTGTACTGATGCCAATTAAAATTAGACAAGAAATCATCTTGAGTATCAACTTTTTTTGTTGATTTTTTAGTAGAAGCTTTTTTTGGAGCTTTTGTTAGTGTATTTGACTCCTCAGATTTAGTTTTTTCAGTATTTTCTTCACTCATAGTGCGCAAAAATATAATTTATTAATTTATTGACAAAGATTAGTTATGTTTTTTATTACACTAATAAATAATTTTTTCAAGTATTTCCTCAAATACCTGGTCAATAGTTAGATAGCCTACATCAATTACATGAGCATCTTCAGCTTTTTTAAGTGGAGCAATATCTCTAGTACTGTCTTTATTATCTCTTTCTCTAATCTCTCTTTCAATTGATTCGATTCTGACACTTTCATCGTTTATTTCTTTATGACGTCTTTTAGCTCTAATTTCTGGATTAGCATACAAGAAGAATTTATAATCTGCATCAGGAAAGACAACAGTTCCAATATCTCTTCCATCAATAATTATAGAAGAGAGTTTAGACGATTTTCTTAAAAGATTATAAACGAACTTTCTTATTTCAGGTTTCTTTGCATATTCACTAACACTTATAGATACCTTATGTCCTCTAATTTTAGATGTAACATCTTCACCGTTTAAAAAGATAGAAAAGGTATCGTTTTTAAATTTTTGAGAAATATGAATTTTACTTAAAAGATCATTATCTAATTTTTCTCTTGAATTTATTTGATTTCTTATTAAAAAAAGTGTTATAGCTCTGTAGTAAGCACCTGAATCTTTATAATCAATATTTAACTCTTTAGCAATTTTCTTTGCTTGAGTACTCTTACCAGTAGATGCTTCACCATCAATCGCAATTATCATAAAAATTAAATTATATTTTTTTTGGATTTAAGACCTTTCTGTTTGTAAGAGAGTGAGATACTACATCGATCATATTGTCAACATAAATAAAGTTTAAACCTTTAAGATACTTTTGATCTATTTCTTCAATATCCTTTTTATTGTGTGAACTTAAAATAATTTCCTTGATATCTGCTCTTTTAGCAGCTAGAATCTTTTCTTTTATTCCTCCTACAGGAAGCACTTTTCCTCTAAGAGTAATCTCTCCTGTCATAGCAAGGTTCCTCTTAACTCTTTTTTGAGTAAATAAGGAGACAAGAGATGTAAGTATAGTTATACCTGCACTTGGACCATCTTTAGGAGTAGCTCCTTCAGGAACATGAATATGAATATTATATTTTGAGAAGTCAATTTCTTTATTGATTCCAAGGTAGTGGTAATTAGATTTAATGAATTCTAATGCAATTACAGCAGATTCCTTCATTATCTTTCCAAGGTTACCTGTAATTGACAAGTTTCCTTTACCATCTGACAATGATGATTCAATGAATAAAATTTCACCACCAACAGAAGTCCATGCAAGGCCAGTAACTACTCCAGCAAAATTGTTATTTTCATATTTATCTCTATAAAATTTCGGAGGACCTAAAACATCTTTTAAATAATTTTCATTAGTGTAATTATTATACTTAGAATTTGAAACTATATTTTTAGCTTTATTTCTGATAAGTTTTGCAATTTGTTTCTCAAGATTTCTAACTCCAGATTCTCTTGTATAGCCGCTTATAATCTGTTTAATGTTTTTATTGGATATTTTAAAATCAGAAGAATTCATACCATGCTCAGACAATTGTTTTTTAATTAAAAACTTATTTGCAATTGAGACTTTTTCTTCAGAGGTATACCCAGATACATTTATAAGCTCCATTCTGTCAAGTAAAGCAGGATGCATTGTAGATAAATTATTAGCTGTTGCAACAAACATTACTTTTGAAAGGTCATATCCTATTTCTAAGAAATTATCATGAAAAGAATTGTTTTGTTCAGGATCAAGTAGCTCTAGTAATGCAGATGAAGGATCACCTTGAGAACCACTAGAAATCTTATCAATTTCATCTAAAACAAACACTGGATTAGATGTACCTGATTTTCTAATACTTTGTATAATCCTTCCAGGCATTGCTCCAATATACGTTTTTCTATGTCCTCTAATTTCAGCTTCATCTCTTAACCCACCTAGCGAAACTCGAACATACTCTCTATTTATTGATTTAGATATAGATTTACCTAGAGAAGTTTTACCCACACCAGGAGGACCATATAAGCATAATATTGGTGACTTCATATCTTTTCTTAATTTTAGGACAGCTAAATACTCAATGATTCTTTTTTTTACATCATCTAGACCAAAATGATCTTTATCTAAAATTTTTTGGGCTTTTTCTAAATCAAAATTATCTTCAGAATAGTTTTTCCATGGTAAATCAACCAGTAAGTCTAAGTAGTTTCTTTGAACGGAATATTCTGCAACTTGAGAGTTCATCCTCTTTAATTTAGACAATTCTTTTTCAAAATGAAATTTTGTCTCTTCACTCCAAATTTTATTTTTTGATTTTTTTATTAATTCTTGAATATCTTCTTGATATGAATTTTCCCCAAGCTCTTCTTGAATTGTTTTCATCTGCTGTTGCAGATAATATTCTCTCTGCTGTTGATCTAAATCATTCCTTACTTTTGATTGAATATCGTTTTTAAGAGCAAGTTTTTCGTATTCTACATTTAAAAATTTAAGACATTTCATAGCTCTATTTTGAATACTAGTACTTTTAAGTAAATCTTGTTTTTCTTTAATACTAATATTCAAGTTAGATGAAACAAAATTGATCAAGAATGCAGAACTATGGATGTTTTTTATTGCAAAAGATGCGTCTGAAGGAATATTAGGATTCTCTTTAATAATTTTTAAAGATATATCCTTTATTGCATCAATTGTTGCCGAGAATTTACTGTTTGACTTTTTTAGTATATCATCAGAGACAGAATCAATAGAAGCTTGAATATATGGATCCGTTTTAACAACAGATTTAATCTTAAATCTTTTTTTTCCTTGAATTATAACAGTTGTATTTCCATTAGGCATCTTTAAAACCCTTAATATTTTTGCTACAGTTCCTACTTCATATATATTCTCTATACCTGGATTTTCATCATTAATACTTTTCTGAGCTATAACTCCAATTAATTTACTGGACTTATTAGCATCTTTGATTAATCTAATAGATTTATCTCTTCCTGCATTTATTGGAATAACTACACCTGGAAAAAGTACTGTATTTGTAAGTGGAAGTATTGGTAAAACTTCAGGAAGAGTTTCTTTTTCAAGTGCCTTTTCATCTTCATTTGTCATTAATGGAATAAAATCAGATTCATCACTAAAATCATCTAATGACATTATGTCAATATTATTGAAAATAATACTCATTTATAACTATTTAAGGTCATTATGTCAGAAAATTTAGAAAAAGATTGATTTAAATAAATCGAATAGCTTCAGACAATAATCACACTTATATAAAGACAAAAGCTATGCCAACTTACTTTTATCAATTCTAGGAACTCTAATTAATAATAATGCTCCAATAAAAAAGAAAAACATAAATATTAAAACTGAAAATCTAACTGATCCTGTTATTTGTGCAGAGAAAGCATAGAAACATAAACCGAAGAAAATACCTATTTTTTCTGTTACATCGTAAAAACTAAAAAAAGATGTTGTATCATTTGTTTTTGGTATAAATAGTGAAAAGGTAGCTCTTGCAACAGGCTGTGTACCTCCCATTAAAAGCCCAACAAGTCCTGCAATTAAATAAAATTGATTTGGAGTTTTAATATAAAAAGCATATAAACACACTAATGACCAAAGAAATATTGCAAATGTTAATACTATGATATTTCCAAATTTTTGCGCCAATTTTGTAAAACTATAAGCACCAACAATTGCGACAACCTGAATAAGTAGAATACTAATTATCAGACCGACTGTCTGCTCAGCAGGACTAGGCCATTGAATTTCAGTAACACCAAAGTACGATGCAATATAAAGTACTGTTTGAAGTGAAAATGAGAAAATAAAAAATGCAAATAAGAACCTTCTAAATCTTTTACTGGATCTAATTATTTTATAAACATCCTTTAACTCTTTAAATCCATTCCAAAATATATTTTTTGGAATATTTATATTATTATTTCCTTTAGGTAAATGATAAAAAGAGTATTGACTAAAACTTAGCCACCATAAACCAGTTAAGGCAAATGACAGTTTCATGGCATTTTTATCAGAACTAAAGCCAAAGTCTTCGTAAAAGTAAATCATTAATAAATTAACTAATAGAAGTATAACACTTCCAATGTACCCCATTGTAAAACCTTTTGCACTGACCATATTTGTTTGTATAGGAAATGTAATATCAGTCAAATATGAATTATAATAAACCAAACTACCCCAGAATCCAAGTAATGAAAGAAAATATAGAATAAGACCGAATTCTATATTTTCTATTTCAAACCAGTATAGTCCGATACATGAGATAGAGCCCATGTAAACAAAAAACTTCATAAAAATTTTTTTATTTCCTATATAGTCTGCTATACCACTAAGTATAGGAGAAATAAATGCAATTAAAAGAAAACATAATCCTGAAAGAAGACTAATCAAGGTGTCTTTATTAACATCTATATTAAATATCATTATTGAATTAATATCTGAAAAGACATATGTAGAGTAATAAATTGGGAAAATTGCAGAAGAAATAACTAATGAATAAACTGAATTTGCCCAGTCATAGATTGTCCAAGCACCGATCAATTTTTTACTTCCCTTTGGATGGTCGGTTTTTTTTAGCATAAATTTATATCATTGACAAAGTAAGTAAATAAATTAAAAGATATTTATATTTGTCAAAAAATACAGATGTACTTTAAATTACACTTATTTGGACTAGTTTTTTTTAGTTTTACTTTATTAAACTGCCAAACACAAATAGACAAACAAGAACCTAAAATTACCTATAAAGTGAATAAATCAGAAGAAGAGTGGAAAGAAGAATTATCTCCAGAAGAATTTGAGATATTAAGAAATAAGGGTACTGAAAGACCCCATACAGGAATATATAATATGCATTTTGAGGATGGTGTTTATGAATGTAAGGCATGTGGACAACCATTATTTAAGAGTGATAGTAAATTTATGTCCGATTGTGGATGGCCTAGCTATGAAGGGGCAATTCCAGGTGCAATAGTCTATAAAAAAGATACTAGCCTGGGGATGATTAGAACTGAAATTTTATGTTCTAATTGTGGTGGCCATCAAGGTCATGTATTTGACGATGGCCCAACAGCAACTGGAAAAAGGTATTGTGTTAATTCTGCAAGTATAAATTTTATAAATAATAAAAGAAATGACTAAAAAATATGATTTAATTGTTCTTGGAAGTGGTCCTGGAGGATATGTTACTGCTATTAGAGCATCACAACTTGGGCTAAAGACTGCTATAGTAGAAAAGGAAAGTTTAGGTGGAGTTTGTTTAAATTGGGGTTGTATACCAACTAAAGCTCTTTTAAAATCTGCACAAGTATTTGAATACTTAAAAAAAGCTGATTCGTATGGACTTAAAGTTAAAGATTTTGACAAAGATTTTGAATCGGTTGTTAAAAGATCTAGGAGTGTAGCAGATGGTATGAGCAAAGGAGTAACTTTCCTTATGAAGAAGAATAAAATTGATGTTATTAATGGATATGGTAAGGTGTTACCAAATAAAAAATTATCAGTTGAAAATAATGGTGAAGTTCAAGAGTTTGAGTCATCAAATATAGTTATAGCAACAGGAGGTAGATCAAGAGTAATTGAATCTATTCCTCAAGATGGAAAAAAAATCATCGGATATAGAGAAGCAATGACTCTACCTAAACAACCTAAAAAAATAATTATTGTTGGATCAGGAGCAATTGGAATTGAATTTGCTTATTTCTATAATTCTATGGGTACTGAAGTAAAAATAATTGAATATTTGGATAGAGTCCTTCCTGTTGAAGATAAAGATATTTCAAATCAACTAAGTAAAATCTTTAAAAAGTCAGGAATTGAAATATTAACTAGCTCTGAAGTGATTTCATCTGAAACTAAAGGTAAGGGTGTAAAAGTTCAAATTAAATCTAATGGGCAAATATCTGAGCATGAGGCAGACATTGTCTTATCTGCAGTAGGTGTAAAAAGCAATATAGAGAATATTGGTCTTGAAGAAGTTGGAATAGCAGTTGATAAAGATAAAATTATAGTCGATGAATTTTATCAAACAAATATTCCTGGATACTATGCAATTGGGGATGTTACATCTGGACAAGCATTAGCCCATGTT